>Ga0302156_10000144_pt1 | contig 64135 bp, 55 predicted proteins | sample I_Bog_N3_2_FD_193503 | JGI IMG/M metagenome (GOLD analysis project Ga0302156, IMG submission 193503) | Peat permafrost microbial communities from Stordalen Mire near Abisko, Sweden - I_Bog_N3_2 | ecosystem: Environmental > Terrestrial > Soil > Wetlands > Peat | place: Sweden: Abisko, Stordalen... | reverse complement strand
CTGGCCTGGGCCGCTGGCGACAGCCGCACCCGTGGCTTCCTGATCGGTGGCACCGCCGGCCGGACCACGCTGAACGGCGAAGGCCTGCAGCACGAAGACGGTCACAGCCACATCCTCGCGGGCACCATCCCGAACTGCCGTACCTTCGATCCAACCTACGGCTATGAGCTGGCGGTGATCATCCAGGACGGCATGAAGAAGATGACCGAAGAGCAGCAGGACGTTTTCTACTACATCACCGTGATGAACGAGTCCTACCAGCAACCCGCCATGCCGGCCGGTGTTGAAGAGGGCATCATCAAGGGCATGTACCTGCTCGAAGAAGACACCAAGGAAGCGGCCCACCACGTGCAACTGATGGGCTCCGGCACCATCCTGCGCGAAGTGCGTGAAGCGGCGAAGATCCTGCGTGAGCAATTCAACATCGGCGCCGACGTGTGGAGCGTGACCAGCTTCAACGAACTGCGTCGCGACGGCCTCGCCGTGGAGCGCAGCAACCGCCTGCACCCTGGCCAGAAGCCAAAGCTGAGCTACGTCGAAGAATGCCTCAACGGCCGCAAAGGTCCGGTGATCGCCTCTACCGACTACATGAAGTTGTTTGCTGAACAGATTCGTCAGTGGGTCCCATCCAAGGAATTCAAAGTCCTGGGTACCGACGGTTTCGGCCGTAGTGACAGCCGCAAGAAGCTGCGTCACTTCTTCGAAGTCGACCGTCATTTCGTGGTGTTGGCAGCCCTGGAAGCCTTGGCTGACCGTGGCGAGCTCGAACCCAAGGTGGTGGCGGACGCCATCGTCAAGTTCGGGATCAACCCGGAAAAACGCAACCCACTGGACTGCTGAGGAGACACCCTGTGAGCGAACTCATTCGCGTACCTGACATCGGCAGCGGTGAAGGTGAAGTAATCGAACTGTTTGTGAAGGTCGGCGATCGCATCGAAGCCGACCAGAGCATCCTGACGCTGGAATCGGACAAGGCGAGCATGGAAGTGCCCGCGCCGAAAGCCGGCATCATCAAGAGCCTGAAAGTGAAGCTGGGCGACCGCCTGAAAGAAGGCGACGAACTGCTGGAACTGGAAGTCGAAGGTGCCGCTGCTGCGGCTCCCGCGGCTGCACCAGCACCTGCCGCCCAGGCCGCTGCGCCGGTTGCCGCCGCCGCACCGGCTGCCGCTCCAAGCGCCGCGCCCGCTGCCGCTTCGGCCCAGCAAGTGCACGTGCCGGACATCGGTTCGTCGGGCAAGGCCCAGATCATCGAGATCTCGGTCAAGGTCGGCGACAGCATCGAAGCCGATCAATCGCTGATCACCCTCGAATCCGACAAGGCCAGCATGGAAATCCCTTCGCCGGCCGCCGGCGTCGTGGAAAGCATCAGCGTCAAGCTCAACGACGAAGTCGGTACCGGCGACCTGATCCTGGTCCTGAAGGTCGCTGGCGCTGCATCGGCTGCTGCTCCAGCACCGGCCCAGGCCGCCGCCGCACCTGCTGCCGCTCCGGCGCCAGCCGCTGCACCGGCCGCTCCGGTTGCCGACAGCGTGCAGGACATCCACGTGCCGGATATCGGTTCGTCGGGCAAGGCCAAGATCATCGAAGTCTCGGTCAAGGCCGGTGACACCGTCGAGGTCGATCAATCGCTGATCACCCTCGAGTCCGACAAAGCCAGCATGGAAATCCCATCGCCGGCCGCCGGCGTGGTGGAAAGCATTTCCATCAAGCTCGACGACGAAGTCGGTACCGGCGACCTGATCCTCAAGTTGAAGGTCAAGGGCGCTACCGCGCCAGCCGCTCCTGCGCCTGCTCCAGCCGCCGCGCCTGCTGCGCCGGCCAAGGCTGAAGCCGCACCGGCTGCTGCACCGGCTCCAGCCGCTGCTCCGGTCGCCGCCCCGGTCAACTCGGGTGCCAAGGTTCATGCAGGCCCGGCAGTACGCCAACTGGCTCGTGAATTCGGCGTCGAGCTGAACGCGGTCAGCGCCAGCGGTCCCCACGGTCGCATCCTCAAGGAAGACGTGCAGGTCTACGTCAAGGCGATGATGCAGAAGGCCAAGGAAGCACCGGCCGCTGCAGCTGCCGGCGCAACCGGCGGTGCCGGTATCCCGCCGATCCCGGTCGTGGACTTCAGCCGCTTCGGTGAAATCGAAGAAGTGCCGATGACCCGTCTGATGCAGGCTGGCGCCGCCAACCTGCACCGCAGCTGGCTGAACGTGCCACACGTGACCCAATTCGACTCGGCGGATATCACCGAGCTGGAAGCGTTCCGCGTGGCCCAGAAAGCCGTGGCCGAGAAGGCTGGCGTCAAGCTGACCATCCTGCCGCTGCTGCTCAAGACCTGTGCCCACCTGCTCAAGGAACTGCCGGACTTCAACAGTTCGCTGGCGCCAAGCGGCAAGGCGATCATCCGCAAAAAGTACGTCAACATCGGCTTCGCCGTCGACACGCCGGATGGCCTGCTGGTCCCGGTGATCAAGAACGTCGACCAGAAGAACCTGCTGCAACTCGCTGCCGAAGCGGCTTCCCTGGCTGAAAAGGCCCGGACCAAGAAGCTCTCCGCCGACGACATGCAGGGCGCCTGCTTCACCATTTCCAGCCTCGGGCACATTGGCGGCACCGGCTTCACGCCGATCGTCAACGCGCCGGAAGTGGCGATCCTCGGCGTTTCCAAGGCCACCATCCAGCCAGTCTGGGACGGCAAGGCCTTCCAGCCCAAGCTGATGCTGCCGCTGTCGCTGTCCTACGATCACCGTGTGATCAACGGTGCCGCCGCGGCGCGCTTCACCAAGCGCCTGAGCGACCTGCTGGCGGATATCCGCACTATCCTGCTGTAACCGCTGGCCCGGTCTCTTCTCTTTGGGGAGACCGGGCCCGCGCACCGATTTCCGAGCGCCACGCTCGTACCTCAACCCCGCCACTTGGCGGGGCTTTTTTTGCCTGTTTTCCGGGCAATGCCCCAAACGATTCAGCCAACGCCGTGCGCCCCTTGAAATAGACGGGTGGCGAAGCCCGTTCACTGGAGAAATTCCCTTCTCGGCCGATACATTGAAGGCACGGAGCCACTGTTGTGCTTGTCAGCCTGACCCGCTTAATGCAACCTTGCCCAACACGCCAGAAAAACGGTTTTTACCCAGCGTGACCCGTACTCTTGAAGCGAGCTCTCAATGAAAAGCCAACCGGATGTCGCCAATAGATTGGCGGCCGAGGTAGTAACGCAATTGCCGGTGCCCTCGCGGCTCGGCATGCTGCGTTTCGAACGGCTGAATGAAGCAAGCTGGGCACTGCTGTTTCTCGATCCCAATTGCGAGCGCCAGTTCGGCCAACCGGCCATCGAACTCTGCGCCCTGGTCGGTTCGCCCTATGCCAGCCTGATGGAGCCCGAAGCCCGTTACCGGCTGCACGACACCATCCAGCAGCAACTGGTCGACAGCCCGCATTACCTGATCCGCTACACCCTGCACACCACCCAGGGGCCACTGAGCCTGCTGGAAGTCGGTGAAGCCTACAAACAACACAACCGTCACCTGCTGCGCGGCTACCTGCTGGTGGTCGAAGGCCTGCTCGGCCAGGAGCCGAGCTTGCCGGCCGCCGACCTGGAAACCCAGAACAGCCGCCTGCAGATTGCCCTGGAACTGAACCAGCGTGCCCAGCAGGAACAATTGCTCCACCTCGACCGGGTGCGCGCCCAGCAGGACCTGATCCTGCGCCTGGCGCGCCAGCGCTACAGCGCCGGCAAGTCCCTGCTCGAAGCCGCCGAACTGATTACCCGTTGCGCCTGCGACATCTACGAGATCGACTGCGCGAGCATCTGGAACCTCGAAGGCAATCGCCTGGTACCGATCTGCTCCTACCACCGCGATCGCCAGCAATACGTGCTGCCGGACATCATCGATGTCAGTGGTTTCCCCGACTACCTGGAAGCCCTGCACACCAGCCGCGCCATCGATGCCCACAACGCCAACCGCGACCCGCGTACCCGGGAAATGGCCGAAAGCCTGCGCCCGCGGGACACCAATGCCATGCTCGATGCCAGTATCCGCATCGACGGCCAGGTGGTCGGCGTGCTGTGCCTGGAACAGACCGGCAAGAGCCGCGCCTGGCAGTCCGATGAAATCGCCTTCGCCGGCGAGCTGGCGGACCAGTTCGCCCAGGTCATCAACAACCACAACCGACGGGCCGCCACCAGCGCCCTGCACCTGTTCCAGCGAGCCGTGGAACAGAGCGCGAATGCCTTCCTGCTGGTCAGCAGCGACGGCGTGGTGGAATACGTCAACCCCAGCTTCACCGCCATCACCCAGTACAGTACCGATGAAGTCCACGGCCAGAAGCTCTCCGAGCTGCCGGCCCTGGAGAACCTCAGCGAGCTGCTGTTCGACGCGCCCTCGAGCCTGGCCAAGAGCAACAGTTGGCAAGGCGAGTTCAAGAGCCGGCGCAAGAACCTGGAACCCTACTGGGGCCAGTTGTCGATTTCCAAGGTCTATGGCGACAACCGCGAACTGACCCACTACATCGGCATCTACGAAGACATCACCCAGACCAAGCTGGCGCAGCAGCGCATCGAGCGCCTGGCCTACACCGACAACCTGACCAACCTGGGTAACCGTCCGGCCTTCATCCGCAACCTCGACGAGCGTTTCGCCCGCGACAGCGATTCGCCCATCAGCCTGCTGCTGGTGGACATCGACAACTTCAAGCGGATCAACGACAGCCTCGGCCACCAGACCGGCGACAAGCTGCTGATCAGCCTGGCCCGACGCCTGCGCAACAGCCTGAGCCCGAGCGGCAGCCTGGCGCGCTTTGCCAGTAACGAATTCGCCGTGCTGCTGGACGATACCGACCTGGAAACCGGGCAACAGATCGCCAGCCAGCTGCTGACCACCCTCGACAAGCCGATGTTCGTCGACAACCAGTTGATCAGCGTCACCGGCTCCGTGGGCCTGGCCAGCGCGCCGCTGCACGGCCGCGACCCGCAGACCCTGATGCGCAACGCCGGCCTGGCCCTGCACAAGGCCAAGGCCAACGGCAAGCACCAGGTCCAGGTCTTCACCGAGGCGCTGAACGCCGAGGCCAGCTACAAGCTGTTCGTCGAGAACAACCTGCGCCGGGCCCTGACCCAGAACGAGCTGGACGTGTTCTACCAGCCCAAGCTCTGCCTGCGTAGCGGCCGCCTGCTGGGCATGGAAGCGCTGCTGCGCTGGAACCACCCGGAACGCGGCATGATCCGCCCGGACCAGTTCATCAGCGTCGCCGAGGAAACCGGCCTGATCATCCCGATCGGCAAATGGGTCGCGCGCCAGGCCTGCCGCATGAGCAAGCAACTGACCGCCTCCGGGCTGGGCAGGCTGCAGGTGGCGATCAACCTGTCGCCCAAACAGTTCTCCGACCCGGACCTGGTGGCCTCCATCGCCAGCATCCTCAAGGAAGAACAACTGGCACCGGCCCTGCTGGAGCTGGAACTGACCGAAGGCCTGCTGCTGGAAGCCACCGAAGACACCCACCAGCAACTCGACCAGTTGAAAAAGCTCGGCCTGACCCTGGCCATGGACGATTTCGGCACCGGCTACTCGTCCCTGAGCTACCTGAAGAAATTCCCGATCGACATCATCAAGATCGATCGCAGCTTCATCCATGAAATCCCGGACAACCAGGACGACATGGAAATCACCTCCGCGGTGATCGCCATGGCCCACAACCTGAAGATCAAGGTAGTGGCCGAAGGGATCGAGACCTACGAGCAGCTGACCTTCCTGCGCCGCCACCGTTGCGACGTCGGCCAGGGCTACCTGTTCGACCGGCCGATCCCCGGTCTCGACCTGATCCAGCAGCTCAAACGTTACCCGCGCGGCCCTTTGGCCTGACAGCGCTGTAACACTCGGGCACACTGTCGGTCTATCTTCCTGTATCGCTTATCCCAACCTGACTGAGAGGACTGTCACATGGTCTTGCGCTCGGAAATACTGGTGAACAAAAACGTGCTCCCAACCAAAGAACAAGCTCTGCCTGGCCGCGAAACCCCAATGACCGTGCCGGAAAACCATTTCGTCAACGGCAACCCGCTGCTGGGCCCATTCCCCGGCAACGTGGAATTCGCGATTTTCGGCCTGGGTTGTTTCTGGGGCGCGGAACGGCGCTTCTGGCAACGTGAAGGGGTGTACAGCACCTCGGTGGGTTATGCCGGCGGTTTCACACCGAACCCGACCTACGAAGAAGTCTGCTCGGGCCTGACCGGCCATAGCGAAGTGGTACTGGTGGTGTACGAACCGGAAATCGTCAGCTACGAACAATTGCTGGCGCTGTTCTGGGAACTGCACGATCCGACCCAGGGCATGCGCCAGGGCAACGACATCGGCAGCCAGTACCGTTCGGTGGTCTACGCCACCAAGCCGGACCAGCTGGAAGCCGCGCTGAAGAGCAAGCAGCTGTACCAGGCTGAGCTGAGCAAGGCCGGCCATGGCACGATCACCACGGAAATCGACGAAGCGCCGACCTTCTTCTATGCCGAGGCCTATCACCAGCAGTACCTGGCGAAGAACCCCGAAGGTTATTGCGGGATTCGCGGCACGGGCGTGACCTGCCCGATCTGATTCAGCGCCTACAGTTCGGCGTCGGACGCACGTTTTGCGGACGCCACGGACCTGTAGGAGCAGGGCTTGCCCGCGAAGCTTTTGGCGCTCTTGAGGGCCTCTTCGCTGGCAAGCCAGGCTCCTACAGGTTCCGATGTGTTCAGGGCATCGGTGGGAAAACCCAAAGCCCCCAACTTACTCAGCAATCAACCAATCCATCCGCCAGTCGCCCTGGGTCTGACCCAGCTTCTGCGCCAGCCACGGCAACAGCTCACGCAACTCCTCCTCCAGCCCCCACGGCGGATTGGCAATCGCCAGGCCCGAACCGTTCAGGCTCGCCGGCGTGTCCAGCGGATGCACCAGCAATTCCACCCGCAGCAATTTCGGCGCACCGCTACCGGCCAGATCCTGATAGAAGCGCTTCAACGCACGCTGGTCCTTGATCGGATACCAGATCGCCGCCACCGTCTGGCGCATGCGCCCGATGGCTTCTTTCAGCGATGCCGCGCAGCGCTGCATCTCATCCAGCTGTTCGAACGGCGGATCGATCAGCAGCACCGCACGCTTCTCCGCCACCGGCAGCAACGCCCGCGCCACATGCCAGCCTTCGCCCAGGTGCACCGCCACGCGCCGGTCGCCCTTCATGTTGTCCTTGAGCAGCTTGCCGTCTTCCGGGTGCTTCTCGTTGAGCAGGATCCGCTCGCGCTCACGACTCAGGCGCCGCGCCAGCTCCGGCGAGCCCGGGTAGTAGCGCAATTCGCCATCCGGGTTCATCTCGTGCAGCACACGCATGTAATCGGCGGTCGACGCGGGCAGCTCCTGTTCGCCCCACAAGCGGGCGATCCCCTCCAGGTATTCACCGGTGCGGCTGGCCTGGTCGCCCTTGAGGTCATACAGGCCAATGCCGGCGTGACTGTCGATATAGGCGAACGGCTGCTCCTTGCGCGCCATCAGGGCGATCAGGCGGGTCAGGATCAGGTGTTTCAAGACGTCGGCGTGATTGCCGGCGTGGAAGGCGTGACGGTAGTTCATGGCGACTCCTGCGAAGGAGGCGAAGTTTACCTTGTGCCCGGGCGTACGTCAGGTCGCAGCGTACCGGCGGCATCGGAAGTGTCTGACATCTTCCCGGGGGCGGGCGGTGATAAGGTCGTTTTCCCGCCTATCGGAAAGAAGGATCCGAGCAATGAGCAGCCGCTACGCCAAGATTATCCTCACCCTGGCCCTCGCGGCCTTCGCCTTCATGGTGACCTTCAACAACATCACCGACTACGGCTCCAACTTCGCCTTTGTCCGTCATGTGCTGAGCATGGACACCACCTTCCCGGACAATGCCGCGATGTACCGTGCGATCACCACGCCCGCGCTCTGGCACGCCGCCTATTGGCTGATCATCTTCGGCGAAGGCCTGACCGCCGTACTGCTGGCCTGGGGCACGTGGTCACTCTGGCGAGCGCGTCACCGCGACGCCGCCGCCTTCGAACAGGCAAAAAAATGGGTCGTCAGCGGCGCAACCGTCGGTTTCCTGGTCTGGTTCTTCGGTTTCATGGTGGTCGGTGGCGAGTGGTTCCTGATGTGGCAATCGCAGACCTGGAATGGCCAGGAGCCGGCCTTCAAGTTCTACATGGCGATCCTTGGGGTGCTGATCTTCGTCAATCAGGCGGACAACGAGCTGGCTTAATCCGGCCACTTGCCGATTGCGCGCCAGTATCGGACACTGGCGCGCCGGTTTGCGGTCCGACAGCGGGCGCAGAACCCGAGGTCATTGGCGACTCAGACACACGAGACCATTAAGCGACCGCAGCCGCCTGGCGTGCTCACTAATGGAATTTCACTGAGTCGAGACTTTATGAAAGACGCAACGATTGCGCTCCATCACGGTTTCAAGTCGGACCCGACCACCAAGGCCGTGGCCGTGCCCATCTACCAGAACGTCGCCTTCGAATTCGATAACGCCCAGCACGGCGCCGACCTGTTCAACCTGGATGTCCCGGGCAATATCTACACCCGGATCATGAACCCCACCAACGACGTGCTGGAACAGCGTCTCGCCGCCCTCGAAGGCGGGATCGCCGGGTTGGCGGTGTCCGCCGGCAGCGCCGCGATCCACTACGCGATCCAGACCCTGACCCGCGCCGGCGACAATATCGTCTCCACGCCGCAACTCTACGGCGGCACCTACACCCTCTTCGCCCACCTGCTGCCGAGTTTCGGTGTCGATGTACGCTTCGCCCGCGACGACTCGCCCGAAGCCATCGCCGAACTGATCGACGAGAACACCAAACTGGTCTATTGCGAAAGCATCGGCAACCCGGCGGGCAATATCGTCGATCTCCAGCGTTTCGCCGAGGTTGCCCATGCCCGCGGCGTGCCGCTGATGGTCGACAACACCGTGGCGACGCCGATCCTGTGCAAGCCGATCCAGTTCGGCGCCGACATCGTCGTGCATTCGGTAACCAAGTACGTCGGCGGCCACGGCAATTCCCTGGGCGGGGTGATTGTCGATGCCGGCACCTTCCCATGGGCCGATTACCCGGAGAAATTCCCCGGCCTGAACACCCCGGAAGCCGCCTATCACGGCGTGGTCTACACGGAAAAATTCGGCCCGGCGGCCTTTATCGCCCGCGCCCGCACGGTGCCGTTGCGCAATACCGGCGCGGCCCTGGCGCCGATGAACGCCTTCCTCCTGCTGCAAGGCCTGGAAACCCTGGCCTTGCGCATGGAGCGGCATACCGAGAACGCGCTCAAGGTGGCGCAGTTCCTCAAGGCTCACGAGCAAGTGGCCTGGGTCAGTTACGCCGGCCTGCCGGACCATCCGCACCATGAGCTGGCGCTCAAGTACATGCAGGGCAAGCCTTCGGCAATCCTGTCGTTCGGCCTCAAGGGCGGCTATGAGGCCGGCGTGCGTTTCTACGATGCGCTGCAGATCTTCAAGCGCCTGGTGAATATCGGCGATGCCAAGTCCCTGGCCTGCCATCCGGCCTCCACCACCCATCGACAAATGAACGAGGAAGAGCAGGCCAAGGCCGGGGTGAAGCCGGAAATGATCCGCCTGTCCGTCGGTATCGAAGCGATCGAGGACATCCTCGAAGACTTGCAACAAGCGCTACGCGCTTGAAGCAAAACGGCCCGCCTCCAGGGAGACGGGCCGCTTTCCGATCCGCAGGCGCTCAGGGCTTCAGCCCCTTTTCGATCAGTGCTCCAGGCGGAATTGCTTCTCCGCCGCATCGAAGCGTTGCAGCATCAGCGCCGAGGGCGTGCCCATCCGGCTGACGATATAGATCGCCAGGCTGGCGAAGATAAAGCCCGGAATGATTTCGTACAGCCCCAACAGATTGAAGTGTTTCCAGACGATCACCGTGATCGCACCCACCAGAATCCCGGCCAACGCGCCATTGCGGGTCATGTCCTTCCAGATCACCGAGATCAGCACCACCGGACCGAACGCCGCGCCAAAACCGGCCCAGGCGTAGCTCACCAGCCCCAGCACACGGTTTTCCGGATTGGCCGCCAGGGCGATGGCCACCAACGCCACCAGCAGGACCATGGCGCGACCGACCCAGACCAGCTCCCGCTGGGAAGCCGATTTGCGCAGGAAGGTCTTGTAGAAGTCCTCGGTCAGGGCACTGGAGCACACCAGTAACTGGCAGCTCAGGGTGCTCATCACCGCCGCCAGGATCGCCGACAGCAGCACACCGGCGATCCATGGATTGAACAGGATCTTCGCCAACTCGATAAACACCCGCTCATGGTTCTCGGCCACGGGCCCCGCCACATCAGGATGCGCCGAGAAGTAGGCGATTCCGAAGAAGCCCACCGCCACGGTGCCGCCCAGGCACAGGATCATCCAGGTCATGGAAATACGCCGGGCCTTGGCAATCGACTTGACCGAATCCGCCGCCATGAAGCGCGCCAGGATATGCGGCTGGCCGAAGTAACCCAGGCCCCAGCCCATCAGCGAGAGGATGCCGACGAAGGTGGTGCCCTTGAGCATGTCGAAGTTGGCCGGATCCTTGGCTTCAATGGCCAGGAAGGTGGTGTCGACGCCACCGGTGGCCAACAGCACGATGATCGGCGTAAGAATCAGTGCAAAGATCATCAGGGTGGCTTGTACGGTATCTGTCCAACTGACCGCCAGGAAACCACCGATAAAGGTGTAGGCAATGGTCGCCGCCGCACCGGCCCACAAGGCCGTTTCGTAGGACATGCCAAAGGTGCTTTCGAACAGCCGCGCCCCGGCAACGATGCCCGACGCACAGTAGATGGTGAAGAACACCAGGATCACCAGCGCCGCAATGATCCGCAGCAGGCCGCTGTGGTCCTCGAAACGACTGGAGAAATAGTCCGGCAGGGTCAGCGCGTCACCATTGTGCTCGGTCTGCACCCGCAGGCGCCCGGCGACGAACAGCCAGTTCAGGTAGGCCCCGACGATCAGGCCAATGGCGATCCAGCTTTCCGACAGACCCGACAGGTAGATCGCCCCAGGCAAACCCATCAGCAGCCAGCCGCTCATATCGGAAGCGCCAGCCGACAGCGCGGTGACCACGCTGCCGAGGCTGCGGCCGCCGAGAATGTAATCGGAGAGGTTATTGGTCGAGCGATAAGCCATCAGGCCGATCAGCACCATGGCGGCGATATAGATCACGAACGTGATCAGGGTGGGGTTGCTTACACTCATTGAAAAATCCCTGGCATTGTTTTTATTGAGCGGCGGTCCGACCGACGCAAAGCATGATGTTTGTCAGACGATTAAACGCAGCAGGCATTTATGACCGATATTCCCTCAGGAAAATCGCCAATCACGACCTACGGCACGTAGGAGGTTGCACTGCGGCGGCGAATGCTATTCAACAACCCGAATAAGGTGCAACCCATTTTGTCCAAATAAGTTGCACCTATTGAATTTTGCGTATTTTCCGACGATTTCCCGCCCCTTTTCAGTGCGAGAAATACCCTTGCCCCCCGGAAACCCGCGAGTTGAAGGCGTCAAATGCAAGCGGGAAAATAATTCCTGATCTGTCGCCGTTTTTTCCTGAAAAAACAGGTTGCACCCGGTTGCACCTCGATCAAGCCAGCGCTACTCTTTCCACCAGCTGATGCCACGCCATCGTGGTAACCATGAGGATAAGAAAATGGCTACGACCACCCTTGGGGTCAAACTCGACGACCCGACCCGTGAGCGCCTGAAGGCCGCGGCCCACTCGATTGACCGCACCCCCCATTGGCTGATCAAGCAAGCCATTTTCAATTACCTGGAAAAGCTCGAGAGCGGTGCAACCCTGGGCGAAATCAACGGTTCGTCCCGTGGCGACACCGAAGACAGCGGCGACGTCCCGAGCGACCACGCCCATCAATGCTTCCTCGAATTCGCCGAAAGCATCCTCCCGCAATCGGTGCTGCGCGCCGCCATCACCGCTGCCTATCGCCGCCCGGAACCGGAAGTGGTACCGATGCTGCTGGAACAGGCACGCCTGCCGGCCGCCATGGCCGAAGCCACCCACAAGCTGGCCGCCTCGATTGCCGAAAAACTGCGCAACCAGAAGAGCGCCGGCGGCCGTGCCGGGATTGTTCAGGGCCTGCTGCAGGAGTTTTCCCTGTCGTCCCAGGAAGGCGTGGCACTGATGTGCCTGGCCGAAGCCCTGCTGCGCATCCCCGACAAAGGCACCCGCGACGCGCTGATTCGCGACAAGATCAGCACCGGCAACTGGCAGCCGCACCTGGGCAACAGCCCGTCGCTGTTCGTCAACGCCGCCACCTGGGGCCTGCTGCTGACCGGCAAGCTGGTCGCCACCCATAACGAAACCGGCCTGACCTCGTCCCTGAGCCGCATCATCGGCAAGAGCGGCGAGCCGATGATCCGCAAGGGCGTCGACATGGCCATGCGCCTGATGGGCGAACAGTTCGTCACCGGCGAAACCATCGCCGAAGCCCTGGCTAACGCCAGCCGCTTCGAAGCCAAGGGTTTCCGTTATTCCTACGACATGCTCGGCGAGGCGGCCCTGACCGAGCACGACGCGCAGAAATACCTGGCGTCCTACGAGCAGGCTATCCACTCCATCGGCAAGGCCTCCCACGGTCGCGGCATCTACGAAGGCCCGGGCATCTCCATCAAGCTGTCGGCCCTGCACCCGCGCTACAGCCGTGCCCAGTACGAACGGGTGATGGACGAGCTGTACCCGCGCCTGCTGGCGCTGACCCTGCTGGCCAAGCAATACGACATCGGCCTGAACATCGACGCCGAAGAAGCCGACCGCCTCGAGCTGTCCCTGGACCTGCTCGAACGCCTGTGCTTCGAACCGCAACTGAGCGGCTGGAACGGCATCGGTTTCGTGATCCAGGCCTACCAGAAACGCTGCCCGTATGTGATCGACTATGTCATCGACCTCGCTCGTCGCAGCCGCCATCGCCTGATGATCCGCCTGGTCAAGGGCGCGTACTGGGACAGCGAGATCAAGCGCGCCCAGGTCGAAGGCCTGGAGGGCTATCCGGTCTACACCCGCAAGGTCTACACCGACGTTTCCTACATCGCCTGCGCACGCAAGCTGCTGTCGGTACCGGAAGTCATCTACCCGCAGTTCGCCACCCATAACGCCCACACCCTGTCGGCCATCTACCATATCGCCGGACAGAACTATTACCCGGGCCAGTACGAATTCCAGTGCCTCCACGGCATGGGCGAACCACTGTACGAACAAGTGGTAGGCAAGGTTTCCGAAGGCAAGCTGAACCGTCCGTGCCGTGTGTACGCGCCGGTCGGCACCCATGAAACCCTGCTGGCCTACCTGGTCCGGCGCCTGCTGGAAAACGGCGCCAACACCTCGTTCGTCAACCGTATTGCCGACCAGTCCATCTCGATTCAGGAACTGGTGGCCGATCCGGTGGCCAGCATCGAGCAGATGGCGACGCTGGAAGGCGGCTTCGGCCTGCCGCACCCGCGTATTCCGCTGCCGCGTGACCTTTACGGTCGTGACCGGGCCAACTCCGCCGGCATCGACATGGCCAACGAACATCGCCTGGCGTCGCTCTCCTGCGCCCTGCTGGCCAGCGCCCACAACGACTGGAAAGCCGTGCCGCTGCTGGGCTGTGCCGCCAGCACCGAAGCCCCGGTGGCAGTACTCAATCCGTCGGACCATCGCGACCTGGTCGGTTATGTCCAGGAAGCCACCGCCGAAGACGCCGACAACGCGATCCAGTGCGCCCTGAACGCCGCACCGATCTGGCAGGCCACCCCGCCGGGCGAACGCGCGGCGATCCTGGAACGTGCCGCCGACCTGATGGAAGGCGAGATCCAGCCGCTGATGGGCCTGCTGGTCCGCGAAGCCGGCAAGACCTACGCCAACGCCATCGCCGAAGTGCGCGAAGCCGTGGACTTCCTGCGTTACTACGCGGTCCAGGCACGCAACGATTTCAGCAACGACGCCCACCGCCCGCTGGGCCCGGTGGTCTGCATCAGCCCGTGGAACTTCCCGCTGGCGATCTTCAGCGGCCAGGTGGCCGCGGCACTGGCGGCCGGCAACCCGGTCCTCGCCAAGCCTGCCGAACAGACCCCGCTGATCGCCGCCCAGGCCGTGCGCCTGCTGCTCGAAGCCGGAATTCCCGAAGGCGTGGTGCAACTGCTGCCAGGTCGCGGTGAAACCGTCGGCGCGCGCCTGGTGGGCGACGAGCGGGTCAAGGGCGTGATGTTCACCGGCTCCACCGAAGTGGCGCGCCTGCTGCAACGCAATGTCGCCGGTCGCCTCGACAGCCAGGGCCGACCGATTCCGCTGATCGCCGAAACCGGCGGGCAGAACGCGATGATCGTCGACTCCTCGGCACTGACCGAACAGGTGGTGATCGATGTCGTGTCCTCGGCCTTCGACAGCGCCGGCCAACGCTGCTCGGCCCTGCGCGTCTTGTGCCTGCAGGAAGACTCCGCCGACCGCGTGATCGAAATGCTCAAGGGCGCCATGGCTGAATGTCGCCTGGGCAACCCGGAACGCCTGTCGGTGGATATCGGCCCGGTGATCGACGCCGAAGCCAAGGCCGGCATCGAGAAACATATCCAGGCCATGCGCGACAAAGGCCGCGCGGTCTATCAGGTGGCCATCGCCGACGGCGAGGAATGCAAGCGCGGCACCTTCGTGATGCCGACCCTGATCGAACTGGAAAGCCTCGACGAACTGCAGCGGGAGATCTTCGGCCCGGTGCTGCACGTGGTGCGCTACAAGCGCAAGGACATCGACCAGTTGATCGCGCAGATCAATGCCTCCGGCTACGGCCTGACCCTCGGCGTGCATACCCGCATCGACGAGACCATCGCCAAGGTGATCGACAATGTCCATGCCGGTAACGTCTATGTGAACCGCAATATCGTCGGCGCCGTGGTCGGCGTGCAACCGTTCGGCGGCGAAGGTTTGTCGGGCACAGGGCCGAAAGCCGGTGGGCCGCTGTACCTGTATCGCCTGCTGTCGACCCGGCCGACAGATGCCATCGAACAATCCTTCGCTCGGGGCGATGCCCTGGTCGCACCGGATGTGCGTCTGCGCGAAGTGCTGCTCAAGCCGCTCCACGCCCTGCAAGCCTGGGCCGAGAGCCAGAAGCTGGCGGACCTCGGGGCGCTGTGCGTGACCTTCGCGGCGCAGTCGCAAAGCGGGATTACCCGGGTGCTCAACGGCCCGACCGGCGAGCGCAATAGCTACGCGATCCTGCCGCGCGAGCATGTGCTGTGCCTGGCGGATATCGAAGGCGACCTGCTGACGCAACTGGCGGCGGTATTGGCCGTGGGCGGCTCGGCGGTCTGGCCGGAAGGTGAATCGACCAAGGCGCTCTACGCACGCTTGCCGAAAGAAGTGCAGGCGCGCATCCAGCGTGTGGCTGATTGGACCAAGGACGAGGTGCTGTTCGACGCGGTGCTGCATCACGGCCATTCCGACCAGTTGCGTGGGGTCTGCCAGCAGATCGCCCAGCGCAGTGGCGCGATTGTCGGTGTGCACGGCTTGTCCCAGGGCGAAACCGGCATTGCGCTGGAACGCCTGGTGATCGAGCGGGCGTTGAGTGTCAACACCGCGGCGGCAGGCGGTAACGCCAGCCTGATGACTATCGGTTAAGAACGGAAACCGCCTTCGCGGGCAAGCTCCGCTCCCACAGAACTTGTGGGAGCGGAGCTTGCCCGCGAAGAGGTCCGCCCCAACAACACACCTCCCTGAATTCTGCCCCTCCATCACCCACATCAATCTTGCTAGGCACCGCTTATTCAGCCGCCTAGACTCGGCGTACTCCCCCACAGGTAGGCCGCCATGTCCGAGATGCTGCTCAGTTCCCGCAATCTGGCTTTCGAGCTGTACGAAGTCCTCGATGCCGAGGGCCTGACCCAGCGCGAGCGATTCGCCGAGCACTCCCGGGAAACCTTCGATGCCGCCATCGGCACCGCCCGCACCATCGCCGAAAAGTTCTTCGCCCCGCACAACCGCAAGAACGACGAAAACGAACCACGCTACGAAAACGGCGAAGCCATCCTGATCCCGGAAGTGAAACCCGCCGTCGACGCCTTCCTCGAAGCCGGCTTTCTCAACGCCGCGCGCAGTTTCGAAGAGGGCGGCATGCAGCTGCCGACCCTGCTGTCCCAGGCCTGCTTCGCCCACTTCCAGTCAGCCAACGCCGCCTCGACCTCCTACCCGTTCCTGACCATGGGCGCGGCGAACCTGATCGAGAGCTTCGGCAACGACGAGCAAAAGCGCCGCTTCCTGCAACCGATGATCGACGGCCGCTTCTTCGGCACCATGGCCCTGACCGAGCCCCACGCCGGCTCTTCGCTGTCGGATATCCGCACCCGCGCCGAACCGGCCGCCGACGGCAGCTACCGGCTCAAGGGCAACAAGATCTTTATCTCCGGCGGCGACCACCCGCTGTCGGAAAACATCGTGCACATGGTCCTGGCCAAGCTGCCGGACGCACCGCCCGGAGTGAAGGGCATTTCGCTGTTTATCGTGCCCAAGTTCCTGGTCAACGACGACGGCAGCCTCGGCCCGCGCAACGATGTGCTGCTGGCCGGGCTGTTCCACAAGATGGGCTGGCGCGGCACCACCTCCACGGCGCTGAACTTCGGCGATAACGGCAACTGTGTCGGCTATCTGGTGGGCAAGCCGCACCAGGGCCTGAGCTACATGTTCCAGATGATGAACGAAGCGCGGATCGGCGTCGGCATGGGCGCGGTGATGCTCGGCTATGCCGGTTACCTGTATTCCCTGGAATACGCCCGGGAACGCCCGCAGGGCCGCCTGCCCGACAGCAAGGACCCGAGCACCGCGCCGGTTTCGATCGTCCAGCACGCCGACGTCAAACGCATGCTGCTGACCCAGAAGGCCTACGTCGAAGGCGCCTTCGACCTCGGCCTGTACGCCGCACGGCTGTTCGATGACACCACCACACTGACCTGCGAGATAGAACGCCGCCAGGCCCATGAACTGCTCGACCTGCTGACGCCCATCGTCAAATCCTGGCCCTCGGAGTTCTGCCTGAAGGCCAACGAACTGGCGATCCAGATTCTCGGCGGCCACGGCTACACCCGCGAATACCCGGTGGAGCAGTACTACCGCGACAACCGGCTGAACCCGATTCACGAAGGCACCCACGGCATCCAGTCCCTCGACCTGCTGGGGCGCAAGCTGGCGCAGAACGGCGGCGCGGGCTTGAAGCAGCTGGTCCGACTGATCGCCGACACGGCAAAACGCGCTGCCGCCCATTCCTCCCTGGATGCCCTGCGCCAACCCCTGGAGGATCTGGTCGCACGCCTGCAAAGCGTGACCATCGGCCTGCTGACCGACCTGGCCCAGGGCAAGGTCAACAGCAGCCTCGCCAACTCGGCGCTGTACCTCAAGGCGTTCGGCCACACGGTCATCGGCTGGCGTTGGCTGGAACAGGCAGTGCGGGCCGAGGAAGGCCTGGCCAGGGGCAATCCGGCGGACCTGCCCTTCTACAAAGGCAAGCTGCAAGCCGCGCGCTACTTCCTCACCTGGGAAGTACCGGGCTGCCATCATGAGCTGGCCATTCTCGAAGCCCGGGACGATACCTGCCTGTCGATGCAGGACGCCTGGTTCTAAAGCTTTTGACAGCGGTACATTTCAACAGGTTAGAATCGCTGGCACGCAGACTGCCTGGTCAGTCTGCGCCCAGCCTTTGCAAGCTTTCCTGGAGTACTGCCTTTGAATGCGACGACCATCAACAGCCTGTTCTTGATCGGCGCGTTGCTGGTAGGCGCAAGTATCCTGGTGAGCTCGCTGTCCTCGCGCCTCGGCATCCCGATCCTGGTGATCATCCTCGCTGTGGGCATGAGCGCCGGCGTCGACGGCGGCGGCATCATCTTCGACAACTACCCCACCGCCTACCTGGTCGGTAACCTCGCCCTCGCCGTGATCCTGCTCGACGGCGGCCTGCGCACGCGGGTCGCGAGTTTCCGCGTGGCGTTGTGGCCGGCGTTGTCGCTGGCCACCGTCGGGGTGCTGATCACCACCGGCCTGACCGGCATGGCCGCCGCCTGGCTGTTCAACCTGAATATCATCCAGGGCCTGCTGATCGGCGCCATCGTCGGTTCCACGGACGCCGCGGCGGTATTCTCGCTGCTGGGCGGCAAGGGCCTGAACGAACGGGTCACCGCCAGCCTGGAAATCGAGTCGGGCAGTAACGACCCGATGGCGGTGTTTCTCACCGTGACCCTGATCGACATGCTCGCCAGCGGCCAGACCGGCCTGCACTGGAGCCTGCTCGGCCATCTGATTCGCGAATTCGGCATCGGCGGCATCATCGGCCTCGGTGGCGGCTGGCTGATGCTGCAACTGGTCAACCGCATCAACCTGGCCAACGGCCTCTACCCGATCCTGGTGATCAGCGGCGGCCTGGTGGTCTTCGCCCTGACCAACGCCCTGCACGGCAGCGGCTTCCTCGCCGTGTACCTGTGCGGCCTGGTGATCGGCAACCGTCCGGTGCGCAGTCGCCACGGCATCCTGCACATGCTCGACGGCATGGCCTGGCTGGCGCAGATCGGCATGTTCCTGGTGCTGGGCCTGCTGGTCACGCCCCATGACCTGCTGCCCATCGCCCTGCCGGCCCTGGGCCTGGCACTGTGGATGATCCTGTTCGCCCGGCCGCTGTCGGTGCTGGTCGGGCTGCTGCCGTTCAAGGCCTTCCATGGCCGGGAAAAGGCGTTTATCTCCTGGGTCGGCCTGCGCGGCGCGGTCCCGATCATTCTCGCGGTGTTCCCGCTGATGGCCGGCCTGCCCCATGCGCAGCTGTACTTCAACCTGGCGTTCTTTATCGTGCTGGTGTCGCTGCTGGTGCAAGGCACCAGCCTGCCGTGGGTGGCCAAGCTGCTGAAGGTCACGGTCCCGCCGGAACCGGCACCGATCTCCCGGGCCGCCCTGGAAGTGCATGTCACCAGCGAATGGGAGCTCTTCGTCTATCGCCTGGGTGCTGAAAAATGGTGTATCGGCGCCGCCCTGCGCGAGCTGAAAATGCCTGAAGGTACGCGTATCGCCGCGCTGTTCCGTGGCCAGCAACTGCTCCATCCGTCGGGTAGTACCACCCTGGAAGTCGACGACCTGCTCTGCGTGATCGGTCACGAACACAACCTCCCGGCCCTCGGCAAGCTGTTCAGCCAGGCGCCGCAACGGGGGCTCGACCTGCGCTTCTTCGGCGACTTCGTCCTCGAAGGCGACGCCCAGCTGGGCGCGGTCTCGGCGCTCTATGGCCTGAAACTCGAAGGCGTCGACCCGAATACCCCCCTGGGCAGCTTCATCGCCCACAAGGTCGGCGGCGCGCCCATCGTCGGCGACCAGGTGGAGTGGAACAACACCTTGTGGACTGTCGCGGTCATGGACGGGAACAAGATCGGCAAAGTCGGCGTCAGATTCCCCGAAGGAAGTCGCCCGGGTCCGGGTCTCTTCCTCTAAACTGCCCACTTTCTTCACGCTGCTTGACCGGTACTTATGTCTTCCTTGCGCACTTTTCTTGCCATGGCCCTGCTGGGCCTGAGTCTTTCCGTCGGCGCGTTGCAAGCGGCCGAACCGCCCACCAGTCAATCGGTCCAGCAAAGCCTGGACAGGATCGCCGACCGCAAGCTCGCCGACGCCGATCAAAAGGCCCTGCAAGCCGTGCTGCAGCAGACGCTGACCTGGCTGTCGAACCAGGACGACTATGAAAAGCGCCTGGCCGCGACCAAGCAGCAAGTCGCCGATGCGCCGCGCCAGACCGTTGAAAACCAGCGTGAACTGGCCCGCCTGAAAGTCACCAAGGTAATCCCGGTAGCCCAGCGTTATGCCAACCAGTCGGTGTCGCAGCTCGAACAACTGCTGACCGAGCGCACTACCCAACAAGGCGATCTGCAAAAAGCCCTGGCCGATGCCAACAGCCTGATCATCACCGCCCAGACCCGCCCCGAGCGCGCGCAGTCGGAAATCAGCACCAGCCAGACACGCATCCAGCAGATCAACAATACCCTCAAGCAGGGCAAGGACAACGGCAAGGCCCTCAACAGCGACCAGCGCAACCAGTTGAACGCCGAACTGTCCTCGATCAACGCGCTGATCCTGCTGCGCCGCCAGGAGCTGGCCGGCAACAGCCAGTTGCAGGACCTGGGCAACAGCCAGCACGACCTGCTGATGGAAAAAACCGCACGCCTGGAGCAGGAAATCCAGGACATGCAGTCGCTGATCAACCAGAAGCGCCTGGCCCAGTCCCAACAGACCGTCACCCAGCAATCCATCGAAGCGCAGAAAGCCGGCGACAGCAGTGTGCTGGCCACCGAAAGCGCGACCAACCTCAAGCTCTCCGACTACCTGCTCAAGAGCACCGACCGGCTCAACGAGCTGACCCAGCAGAACTTGCAGACCAAGCAGCAGCTCGACAGCGTGACCCAGAGCGACCAGGCCCTGGACGAACAGATCAGCGTGCTCAAGGGCAGCCTGTTGCTGTCGAAGATTCTCTACAAGCAGAAACAGGCCCTGCCGCGGCTGCAGGTGGACAAGAACCTGGCCGATGAAATCGCCGATATCCGCCTCTACCAGTTCGAGATCAACCAGCAGCGCGAACTGATCAGCAGCCCGGCCACCTATGTCGACAACCTGCTGGCGACCCAGCCACCGGACCAGGTCAATGCACAACTGCGCAGGACCCTCCTGGACCTGGCGGTGACCCGCAGCGACCTGCTCGAACGCCTGAACCGCGAGTTGAGCGCCCTGCTCAACGAGTCCATCACCCTGCAACTGAACCAGAAGCAACTGCTCAGCACCGCCCAGAGCCTGCGCGCCACCCTGGACGAGCAGATGTTCTGGATTCCGAGCAACAAGCCCCTGGACCTGGACTGGATCGAAAGCGTACCGGCACGCCTGCAAAAGCAGGTCACCACCCTGCCCTGGGCCTCGAGCTTCAGTGAGCTGACCGACGGCTTGGCACAACATCCACTGCTGTTTCTGCCCCTGCTGCTGTTGATCGGCGCCCTGCTATGGCGGCGCAAGTCGCTGTATGCGCGCCTGAGCAAGGTGCACAAGGATATCGGCCACTTCAAACGCGACAGCCAGTGGCACACGCCGCTGGCGATCCTGGTCAACGTCGCCCTGGCGATGCCGGTCGCCCTGGGGCTGGCCCTGTGCGGTTATGCCCTGCAGATCGACGCCCGTGGCCAGAACGCCAGTCTCGGTGCCGCGCTGCTGCAGATCTCCCTGGCCTGGCTGGTGTTCTACACCGCCTATCGGATTCTGGCCCCGGGCGGCGTGGCCGAACTGCATTTCCGTTGGGAAAAACCCCAGGTCGAATTTCTCCAGAGCTGGGTACGTCGCCTCGGCTTCGTGGTCCTGGCCCTGGTGGCCATTGTTTCCGTCGCCGAGCTGCAACCGGCCTCGCTGGCCGGTGACGTGCTGGGCATTGCCGTGGTCCTGACCTGCTACGGCCTGATGGCCTGGCTGCTCAGCCGCTTGCTGCTGGGCAGTCCGAACCACGGCAGTGCCTCGCTGTTCCGCAAACTGGTCGGCGTGATTTTCACCGCCATGCCCATCGCGCTGTTTATCGCCGTGTGCTTCGGCTACTACTACACCGCCCTGAAACTCAGTGACCGGCTGATCGAGACCCTGTACCTGCTGATGCTCTGGCTGGTGATCGAGGCGACCTTCGCTCGCGGCCTCGGGGTCGCGGCCCGGCGCCTGGCCTACCAGCGCGCCCTGAGCAAACGCCAGGCGGCCAAGGAAGCTGGCGATGGCGAACTGCTGATCGAAGAGCCGACCCTGGACATCGAACAGGTCAACGAACAATCCATGCGCCTGATCCGCCTGGCCCTGCTCGGCGGCTTCGTGGCGGCGCTGTACTGGGTCTGGTCGGACCTGATCAGCGTGTTCTCCTACCTGGACAACATCACCCTCTACGAATACACCAGCGGCACCGGCGCGACCATGAGCATGGTGCCCATCAGCATTGGCAACGTCATCGGTGCCCTGGCGATCATCGGCATCACCTTCGCCCTGGCGCGCAACCTGCCGGGCCTGCTGGAAGTGCTGGTGCTGTCCAAGCTCGAACTGGCCCAGGGCAGCGCCTACGCCACCACCACCTTGCTGTCCTACGTGATCGCCGGCATCGGCTTCGTCTCCACCCTCTCGACCCTCGGCGTGAGCTGGGACAAGTTGCAATGGCTGGTGGCGGCGCTGTCGGTGGGCCTGGGTTTCGGCATGCAGGAAATCTTCGCCAACTTCATCTCCGGCATCATGATCCTGTTCGAGCGCCCGGTGCGGATCGGCGACACCATCACCATCGGCACCCTGTCGGGCACGGTCAGCAAGATCCGTATCCGCGCCACCACCATTACCGACTTCGACCGCAAGGACATCATTGTCCCGAACAAGACCTTTATCACCGGGCAACTGATCAACTGGTCGCTGACCGACACGGTTACCCGCGTGACCCTCAAGCTCGGCGTCGACTACGGTTCGGACCTGGACCGGGTCAAGGAGCTGCTGCTCAAGGCCGCCCGCGATAACCCGCGAGTCCTGAAGGAGCCCGAGCCCCACGTGTACTTCCTGAACTTCGGCGAAAGTACCCTGGACCACGAACTGCGCATGCACGTGCGTGACCTGGGCGACCGCAACCCGGTGGTCGACGAGGTCAACCGCTTTATCAACCGCGAGTTCAAGAAAGAGCACATCAACATCTCGTTCCGGCAGATGGAGGTCTACCTCAAGAACCTGCAGGGCCAGGAATACAAGTTGGTGCCGGTGGAAGCCGAAGCTCCAGCCGTTGCGCCTGCGTCGAAAGAGCCGGCCGAGCCGGAATCGCCGCCGTCGGACAAGCTCGACTGAGACCTGACAGACGCGGCGCCCATGCCGTTTGCATGAGGCCGCTGGCGTCTGCCGGCTAATCCCAGCAGAATACTCGGACATTCTGCTGGAGCCGGCCGTTTGAAAGCCCTCGACGAACTGACCTTCGATAACCGCTTCGCCCGCCTGGGCGATGCGTTTTCCACCCATATCCTGCCCGAGCCCCTCGACAATCCGCGCCTGGTGGCGGTGAGTCCGGCGGCCATGGCCCTGCTTGACCTGGACCCGGCCATTGCCGAGGAACCAGTGTTCGCCGAGCTGTTCGGCGGGCACAAGCTCTGGGCCGAGGCCGAGCCACGGGCCATGGTCTATTCGGGGCATCAGTTCGGCTCCTACAACCCGCGCCTGGGTGACGGTCGCGGATTGTTGCTGGGCGAGGTCTACAACAACGCGGGCGAGCATTGGGACCTGCATCTCAAGGGCGCCGGGCAAACGCCTTATTCACGCATGGGCGACGGCCGCGCGGTGCTGCGTTCCTCGATTCGCGAGTTCCTTGCCTCCGAGGCCCTGCATGCCCTGGGTATTCCCAGCAGCCGCGCGCTATGCGTGATCGGTTCCGACACGCCGGTGTGGCGCGAGAAACAGGAGCGCGGCGCCATGGTCCTGCGCATGGCGCCCAGCCATGTGCGCTTCGGTCATTTCGAATACTTCTACTACACCAAGCAGCCGGAGCAGCAGAAGCAGCTCGGCGAACACGTGCTGGCGATGCATTTCCCCGAGTGCCTGGAACAGCCGGAGCCGTACCTGGCGATGTTCCGCGAGATCGTCGAGCGCAACGCCGAGCTGATCGCCAAGTGGCAGGCCTACGGTTTCTGCCATGGCGTGATGAACACCGACAACATGTCGATCCTGGGCATCACCTTCGATTTCGGCCCGTTCGCCTTTCTCGATGATTTCGATGCGCACTTCATCTGTAACCACTCCGATGACCAGGGCCGCTACTCGTTCAGCAACCAGGTGCCCATCGGCCAGTGGAACCTCAGCGCGCTGGCCCAGGCCCTGACGCCGTTCATCAGTGTCGAGGCGTTGCGTGAGGCGCTGGGCCTGTTCCTGCCGCTGTACCAGGCCCACTACCTGGACCTGATGCGCCGCCGCCTCGGCCTGACCAGCGCCGAAGACGACGACCTGAAGCTGGTGGAAAACCTGCTGCAACTGATGCAGGCCGGCGGGGTCGACTACACCTTGTTCTTCCGCCGCCTGGGGGATGAGTCCGCCGCTCTGGCCACCGCGCGGCTGCGAGATGACTTTATCGATATCAAGGGCTTCGACGCCTGGGCCGACCGCTACAAGGCCCGGGTCGCCCGCGAGCCGGACCAGGATGAATCCCGGCGCAAGGCACGGATGCACGCGGCCAACCCGCTGTATATCCTGCGCAACTACCTGGCGCAGAAGGCCATCGATGCGGCGGAAAATGGTGACTACTCAGAGGTACGGCAACTCCACGAAGTACTGAGCAAGCCGTTCGAGGAACAAGCGGGCATGGAACGCTACGCCGAGCGGCCACCGGAGTGGGGCAAGCATCTGGAGATCAGTTGTTCGTCGTAAGCCGGCTCAGATAAAGGTCTGCTCCGACACCCCAAAGTGCTCAGCCAGCCAGCGGATCTGGCGCAGGTTGAGCTTGCGCTTGCCGCTGAGTATCTCGGAAACCACCGATTGCGGCCCGACCCCGGGCAGGTCGCTCTGGTTCAAGCCATGTTCACGCATCATCTCCCGCAGTACATCGGCCCCACTGGCCACCGGCATCGGCCGGTGCTCATGGTCGTATGCCTCGATATAGTCACTGAGGATATCCACCAGGCTCATGAGCGGGCTCGACTCATCCTCGCCGATCAGTTCAAGCAATTCATCGAGCACGCCGACCAACACATCATAGTCGGCTTCGGTTTTCGGCTTGCGCAGCAACGGCTCGACGAAGTGCCAGTGCTCGAAAGCCTGTTGGGTCATGACGTTCATCAACGCTCCTCCCTCCATTTACCCTTGTCATATTCACGATGATCAAGCACATGCTTGATATAGAGCCGGTGTGCCGTGTAGTGCACCACCGCGATCAGGCGCAGCTTGTTCCCACCGATATCGAACACATGGAAATCCCCCACCTTGTCCGTTGCCGGAAATATGGCTTTCATCGCCGCAAAATTGGCCGGACGACAATTTCTGATCCGGCGATACCACACATCCAGCGCAGAGGCTGAGTCGGGCCAACGGCCCTTGGCGTCCCAAATACGCTTCTCGGTAATTACATGCATGCAATGTCCTTATCGCATCTTGCTATGGAGATTAAACCCGACATCGGAATATCGCAATTTGCTATGAAGCCCATCCGACTGACGGTGCGCTCTCCCAGACTAGGTTCCCGGCCCGAACTCCGGCGGCTGAAAATGTGAGGGCATGCGACAAGGCTTGATAAAACCCACGCTCGGCTCCAGATAAGGACCATTGGCCACTTCCCTGGAGCCCCCTCATGTCCGAACCACTACTGATCCCCTGCCCGCATTGCAACGGCCTCAACCGCATCCCCGCCGAACGCCTGGGCGACCAGCCGAAATGCGGACGCTGCAAAGCCGCGGTCTTGCTGGATAAACCGTTCGAATTGAAACAGGGCGATTACGCCAGCCAGATCAAGGGCGACCTGCCGTTGCTGGTGGACGTGTGGGCGGACTGGTGCGGGCCGTGCAAATCCTTTGCGCCGGTGTTCGAACAGGCGGCGGCCCAGTTGGCCGGCAAGTGCCGCCTGGCCAAGCTCGACAGCGAGGCCAACCCGCAACTCTCGGCACAGCTGGGAATTCGTTCGATCCCCAGCCTGATCCTGTTCAGAAATGGCCAGGAAGTCGCGCGCCAGAGCGGTGCCTTCCCCCTGCCGCAGTTGCTGGCCTGGCTGCGCAGCCAAGGTATCTGAGGCTCGCGCAGCCGGCAGGCGCAAAAGGGTGTTAAGCGTTTTTCTCCAGCAACGCGTGCAACTCGACGAACTGCTGGGTCAGCTTGTGCCGTGGATCGAAGTGGATCAGCGGCCGGTTGGCTTCATGGGACTCGCGCATCTTCACTGAACTGGCCAGATACACCGGCAACACCGGCAAGCCCTCGGCGATCAGGCTGTCGAGCATCTGCTGCGGCAAACTCGCCCGGGCCTGGAACTGGTTGACCACAATCCCTTCCACTTGCAGATCTTCGTTGTGGTCTTCCTTCAACTCTTCGATCTCGGCCAGCAGGCCATACAGCGCCTGACGGGAAAAGCTGTCGCAATCGAAGGGAATCAATACGCGATCGGCGGCAATCAACGCAGACACCGCATAGAAATTCAGCGCTGGCGGCGTATCCAGGTAAATACGGTCGTAATCTTCCGACAACTCATCCAGCAGTTTGCGCAGCTTGTTGATCTTGTGTTTCGCCTCGAGCTTGGGCTGCAGATCCGCCAGCTCGGCCGTGGCCGTGATCACGTGCAGGTTGTCGAAGGGCGTCTCATAGATATCCACCTGGTTTTTCTTCGAGAACGGTCCGGACGAAAGGATCTGCTTGAAGAAATCGGCGATGCCCATGGGAATGTCGTCACCGGTGAGCCCGGTGAGGTATTGCGTGGAGTTGGCCTGGGCATCGAGGTCCACCAACAGGGTCCGATAGCCCTCGCTGGCGCTGACCGCCGCCAAGTTGCAGGCAATGCTCGACTTGCCGACCCCGCCTTTCTGATTGAACACCACACGCCGCATGACAAGACCTCCGTGTATCAATGGATCACCGAGTGTAGAGGGCTTGACCGCTGCCGCGCCACCTTGGCAGGACGAGGACTACCTCTCACGCCGTAATAACTTCACTAACCCAGGGTATTTTCCCTTTGACCTGGGAAATTTCTGACATACGTATCCAAAAAAATACGAATAATAGCCAGTTGCTAGCTACCTCTTCGCATTCTGCAAATTTAATCGAGCAAAATGTGACCAAAAATTTGCTACAGGCCTTGTGCACCGGGATAATGCGCGCCACTCGGCCATCGCGCCACGCCAGGGTTGGTAGGGGTTCAGGGATCAACCATAGCGTTCAAGGAAGCCCGCAGGGGCGGGAAGACATTCAGTGATCAACTTCAACATCGCCCAATGGCGCGCCTGGGCCCCGGGCCTGGAAAGTGCGGACGACTGGCAGGCCTGGAGCCGCCAGCCTTACGTACCCGCGCCCAGCGATGCGGCACCGGATGTGTCCTTCCTGCCGGCCATGCAGCGCCGCCGCCTCAGCCGCCTGGCGCGCATGGCCTTCAGCGTCGGCTGGCCACTGGCCGAGGGTCACGCGCAACTGCCCCTGGTGTTCATCTCCCGACACGGCGAAACCCCACGCACCTTCGACATCCTCAGCGACCTGGCGGCCGACCAGCCGTTGTCGCCGACCCAGTTCAGCCTGTCGGTGCACAACGCGGTGATCGGCCTGTGGTCGATCCTGCGCGGCTCGACCTGCGAAATGACCGCCCTGGCCGCCAACGGCGACGGCCTCGAACACGGCATGCTCGAGGCCGCCGCGCTGCTCGATGAAGGCGCCCCCGCGGTCCTGCTGGTGATCACCGAGGAACAACCGCCCGAAGCCTACCGCCGCTGGATCGACGACGTGCCGTTTCCCTACGCCCTCGGCCTGCTGCTGACCCCGGGCGACGAGTGGCAACTGTCCCTCGAAAGCGGCACGGACGAACAACGCCCGACCGAGTGGCCCCATGCCCTCGATCTGTTGCGTACCCTGCTCGGCCAACACGCCTCCTGCCAACACCGATGGAAGACCCGGGTATGGAACTGGCAACGCCGACCATGACCAAGCCCTGCGACGCCTACTACTGGCGCTTGCTGGCCACCGCCTTGAGCTTCGCCCTGTTCGGGCTGGGCGGCCTGTGCCTGCGACTGGTGATATTCCCCTTGCTCGGCTGCCTGCCGGGCAATGCCGAACGCCAGCGCCTGCGCGCACGACAAACGGTCAGCCGGCTGTTCTGGCTGTTCATCCGTTTCATGGCCCGCACCGGCGTACTGACCTATGAAGTCGAAGGCGCGGAAAAACTCGGTCGCCCCGGCCAGATGATCATCGCCAACCACCCGTCGCTGATCGACGTGGTGTTCCTGATCGGCCTGGTGCGTCATGCCAACTGTGTGGTCAAGCAGAGCCTCTGGCAAAACCCCTTCACCCGCGGGCCGCTGCGCTCCACCGAATACATCAGCAACGATGGCAGCCTGGACATGCTCGACGCCGCGGCCGGCGCCCTGAAAGACGGCCAGACCCTGATCGTTTTTCCCGAAGGCACCCGCACCACGCCGGGCACGGCACCCGCCTTTCATCGCGGCGCCGCCGCGATTGCCCTGCGGGGTGCGAGAATCATCACCCCGGTCGTGATCAAGGTCAGCCCCACCACCCTGACCAAGGCCGAACCCTGGTATCGCATTCCGCAACGCCGGGTGCACTTCAGTTTCCGTGTTGGCGCCGATATAGACCCACAAGGCTTTGCCGCGCAGGGCCCAGCGCCCCAGGCCTCGCGCAAACTCAACGATTATCTGCACCATTACTTCATTAAGGAGCTCGCCTCAGATGAGCGATCCAACCCCCGCCCTGCACCTTGAGATCAAAGAGCTGATCATCGAGGCCCTGGGCCTGGAAGACATCAGCGCGCAAGACATCGGCAACGAGCAAACCCTGTTCGGCGAAGGCCTGGGCCTGGATTCGGTGGATGCCCTCGAACTCGGCCTGGCGATCCAGAAGCGCTATGGCATCAAGATCGATGCGGACGCCAAGGACACCCGCGACCATTTCTCCAGCGTGGCCAGCCTTGCGGCTTTCGTCACGGCAAAACAGGCAGCGTGAGGCCGTACCATGCAAACCCGTGACGACATCTTCAACACCCTGCGCGATGCCCTGGTCGAACTCTTCGAACTGGAACCCGAACGCGTCACCCTGGACAGCAACCTGTACCAGGACCTGGAAATCGACAGCATCGATGCCGTGGACCTGATCGACCATATCAAGCGTCAGACTGGCAAGAAAATCGCCGCCGAGGAGTTCAAGTCGGTGCGTACCGTCAACGATGTGGTCGAGGCGGTCTTTCGCCTGGTGCAACCGGCCGCATGAAACGCCTGATCGGCCTGGGCCTGCTGCTGGCAGGCCTGCTGTACCCCTTTGCGGTGTATTTCGGCATGGAGCATTTCGCCCCCTGGCAGTTCGGGCTGTTGCTCGGCGGCCTGTGGCTGGCCCGGGTCCTGACCGGCGAGCGGCGCCCCGGCAGCCTGTGGATGGCCCTCAGTGCCATCGCCTTCTGCGGTTTGCTGGCGTTGCTGAACAGCCCGCTGTTGCTGCGCTGGTACCCGGTGCTGATCAGCGCCTTCATGCTCGGCCTGTTCGGCCTGAGCCTGAAATTCGGCCCGCCGATGGTCGAGCGGCTGGCCCGCCTGCGGGAGCCGCAGTTACCGGATGTGGCCATTAACTATACGAGACAGGTGACCCGTGTCTGGAGCCTGTTCTTTCTCTGTAACGGCCTGATCGCCGCCGCCCTGACCCTCTGGGCGCCGCTGAGCTGGTGGATGTTGTACACCGGCCTGATCTCCTATGGGCTGATGGGTTTGCTGTTCGCCATTGAGTGGCTGGTACGACAACGGGTAAGAGGCCGCGCATGAACTGGATAAACCTTGAGCAGTTGTTGCTCAAGTCGCATGGACCGCGAGCGGTCACCCTGGATCCACCGCAGGATCATGCCGGGCTGACGCAGCAGGCATTGAGCCTGGCGGCTGGCTTGCAGGCCCGTGACGTGAAACACATTGCCGTGCACCTGGAAGATGCCGGGGAGCTGGCCATTGCCCTGCTCGGTGCCTGGCGCGCCGGCGTCCGGGTGCTGTTACCCGCCGACCTGCAGGAACAGACCCGCCAACGCTGGGCAGCGGATGTCGACCTGTGGCTGACCGACAGCCACGCCCTCGAAGCACTCTGCGCCGAGCCGTTGAGCCCGGCCGCGCTCGATCTCGACAACTGTCGCCTGAGCCTGTGCACCTCCGGCTCCAGCGGCGAACCCAAGCGCATCGACAAAAGCCTGCGCCAACTGGCCAATGAAGTCCTGGCCCTGGAACAGCTGTGGGGGACCGATCTCGACCAGGCCTGCATCATCGGCAGCGTCGCCACCCAGCATATCTATGGTTTGCTGTTCCGCGTGCTCTGGCCGCTGTGTGCCGGGCGGACCTTCGTGCGCAAGCAACTGGCCTTCCCGGAAGACCTGCAGCGCGCCAGCCGTGAGCATCCGCAGTTCGCCTGGGTGGCAAGCCCGGCCCTGCTCAAGCGCATGGGCGACAACCTCGACTGGCCGGCCCTGAGCCAGGTGCGCCGGGTGTTTTCCTCGGGCGGCGCGCTCCCACCCGAAGCCGCGTCCAGCCTGCAGCAACGCTTGCAGCAATGGCCGACGGAAATTCTCGGCAGCTCGGAAACCGGCGGCATCGCCTGGCGCCAGGGCGACCCGCTGTGGCGCCCCTTCGCCGATGTGCAACTGAGCCAGGACCCGGATGGCGCCTTGCAGGTGGCTTCGCCTTATCTGCCGGCCGGGCATGTCGAGCAAACGGCGGACGCCGTCCGCTTCGAAGCGGACGGTCGTTTCGAACTGCTGGGGCGGCTGGACCGCATCGTCAAACTGGAAGAAAAACGCATCTCCCTGCCGATGCTGGAACAGGCCCTGATGGAACACGATTGGGTCGCCGAAGCACGCCTGGGCGTGGTACAGGAAAACCGCGCCTACCTCGGCGCGCTGCTGGTGCTCTCCGAACAGGGGCTGCATATCCTGCGTAACCAGGGTCGGCGTGCACTGACCGAGACCCTGCGCAAACATCTGCTCGGCCATTGCGAAACCCTGGCGCTGCCACGCCGCTGGCGTTTACTGCGGCACCTGCCGCTGAACCCCCAGGGCAAATTGCCCCAGGCCGAGGTCGAGGCCCTGTTGCGGGCTCCGCGCCCCAAAGGTCCGGAAGTGCTGTCGCAACATGAGATGGATGGCGAATGGCTGTTGCAATTGGCCGTGCCACCGGACCTGGCCTACTTCAGCGGACACTTCCCGGTCACCCCGGTGCTGCCCGGCGTGGTGCAAGTGGATTGGGCACTGGAGCTGGGTCGCCAGCGACTCGAGTTGCCGGAAAAATTCGCCGGCATGGAAGTACTGAAATTCCAGCAACTGGTGCGTCCGGGCGACCAGCTCGAACTGAGCCTGCGCTTCGACCGTGAGCGCAGCAAACTGCACTTCGCCTTTCGCAATACCAATGCCGCCTGCTCCAGCGGCCGCATCGTGCTGGAGGCGGCCCATGCATAAGCCCTGCGCGGTCATCCCGGTCTACAACCACGAAGCCGCCGTGCCTGCGGTAATCGAAGCCCTGCTGCACGCCGGCCTGCCCTGCGTGCTGGTGGACGATGCCAGCAGCCCGGCCTGCGCGGCGGTGCTGGAGCAACTCGCCGAACACGAACACGTCTGCCTGGTGAAACTGCCCGTCAACCAGGGCAAGGGCGGCGCGGTCATGACCGGGATGCGCGAGGCCGCGCGGCTGGGCTTCACCCATGTTCTGCAGGTGGACGCCGACGGTCAGCACGACCTGCATGACATCGCGGTCTTTCTCGACGCCTCGCGCCAGCACCCCGAGGCGCTGATCTGCGGCTACCCGCAATACGATGACAGCGTGCCCAAGGGCCGCCTTTATGCCCGTTACCTGACCCATGTCTGGGTCTGGATCAACAGCCTGTCGTTGCAGATCCGCGACTCCATGTGCGGCTTCCGGGTCTACCCGTTGCCGCCGGTGCTGGCGCTGATCGACTCGGCGAAGCTGGGCAAGCGCATGGACTTCGACTCGGACATCCTCGTCCGTCTGTCCTGGCGCAACCAACCCATGCGCTGGTTGCCGACCAAGGTCCATTACCCTCTGAACGGCCTCTCGCACTTTCGGATGTTCCACGACAACGCGCTGATTTCCAGCATGCATACCCGGCTGTTCTTCGGCATGCTGGTGCGCCTGCCGAGCATCCTCTGGCGGCGGTGGCGGGCATGAGCGACGCGCAAAAACACTGGGCCGACCGGCAGGAGCGCGGCAGCTTCTGGTTGATGAAACTCACCGCCTTCGGCGTCAAGGTCCTCGGCCGTCGAGTGCTCAGCCCGGTACTGCACGGTATCGTCCTGTACTTTTTCCTGTTCGGCCGCAGCGCCCGGCAGAGTGCCTGGCACTACCAGCAGCGCCTGGCCGACTGGAGCGGTCAAAACCACCTGCGGCCAACCCGCATTAAGGTCTTCAGGCAGTTCATGGCCTTTGCCGACTCGCTGCTGGACAAGCTCGATGTATGGAACGGCAAGCTGCGCCTCGATCAGCTCGAGATCGTCGACCCGGCCCGGCTGCGCAATCAACTGCGCGGCGAACGCGGGCAGATGCTGGTGGGCGCGCACCTGGGCAACCTGGAAGTCTGCCGCGCCCTCGCCGAGCTGGGCGAAAGGGTCACCATGAACGTGCTGGTCCACACCAAGCACGCCGAGCGCTTCAACCGCTTGCTGGGCGAGGCCGGGGCGACCAACCTGCGGCTGATCCAGGTCAGCGAACTGAACCCGGCGGTGATGCTGCAACTGAGCCAGCGCCTGGATCGCGGCGAATGGCTGGCGATTGCCGGCGACCGCGTACCACTGCATGGCGGACGCCATGTACGAGTGGACTTCCTCGGCCAGCCCGCCGCGTTCCCGCAAGGTCCATGGCTGCTGGCCGGACTGCTGAAATGCCCGGTCAACCTGCTGTTCTGCGTAAAACTCCAGGGCCGCTACCGCATCACTCTCGAACCCTTCACTGAAACAGTGCAGTGGAAACGCAGCGACCGCGAACAGGTGATCGCCCAGTGGGCCGCCCGTTACGCCGAGCGCCTGGGCCATTACTGCCAGCAGGCACCGTACCAGTGGTTCAACTTCTACCCTTTCTGGAAATCCGATGACAACGCATCCGCTTGAGCCGGTCACCTTCGGCGAACTCCCGCTGCGCATCGAAGACGTGCTGGCCCTGGCCAACCGTCAGGTGCCGACGCAACTGCAAGGCGACCCGGCGTTCCGCCAGCGTATTGCCAAGGGCGCGCAGTTCCTTGATTCGCTGTTGGACAAGGAAGGCGTGATCTACGGCGTCACCACCGGCTACGGCGATTCCTGCGTGGTGGCGGTGCCGCTGCAACACGTCGAAGCGTTACCGCGTCATCTCTACACCTTTCACGGTTGCGGCCTCGGCGAGTTGCTCGATCCGCAGGCGACCCGCGCCGTACTGGCAGCGCGTTTGCAGTCGCTGTGCCATGGCGTGTCCGGCGTGCGTGTGGAACTGCTGGAACGCCTGCAGGCGTTCCTCGACCTGGACATCCTGCCGCTGATTCCCGAAGAGGGCTCGGTCGGCGCCAGTGGCGACCTGACGCCGCTGTCCTACGTCGCCGCGACCCTCTCCGGCGAGCGCGAAGTACTGTTTCGTGGCGAACGCCGCCAATCCAGCGACGTGCACCGCGAGCTCGGCTGGGACCCGCTGGTGCTGCGGCCCAAGGAAGCCCTGGCGTTGATGAACGGCACCGCCGTCATGACCGGCCTGGCCTGCCTGGCCTTTGCCCGCGCCGACTACCTGCTGCAACTGGCAACCCGCATCACCGCCCTCAATGTGGTGGCGCTGCAAGGCAACCCGGAGCACTTCGACGAGCGCCTGTTCGCCGCCAAGCCGCACCCGGGGCAGATGCAGGTGGCCGCCTGGCTGCGCAAGGACCTCGCCATCGACGCACCGACCGCACCGTTGCACCGCTTGCAGGATCGCTACTCGCTGCGCTGCGCCCCCCATGTGCTCGGTGTGCTGGCCGACAGCCTGGGCTGGTTGCGTTCATTCATCGAAACCGAACTGAACAGCGCCAACGACAACCCGATCATCGACGCCGAAGAAGAGCGCGTGCTCCACGGCGGGCATTTCTACGGCGGGCATATCGCCTTCGCCATGGACAGCCTCAAGACCCTGGTGGCCAATGTCGCCGACCTGCTCGATCGGCAGCTCGCGCTGCTGGTGGACGTGCGCTACAACCACGGCCTGCCGAGCAACCTCTCCGGCGCCAGCGCCGAGCGGGCGATGCTCAACCATGGGCTGAAGGCGCTGCAGATCAGCGCGTCGGCGTGGACGGCGGAGGCCCTCAAGCAGACCATGCCGGCCAGCGTGTTCTCGCGCTCCACCGAGTGCCACAACCAGGACAAGGTGAGCATGGGCACCATCGCCGCCCGCGACGCGATCCGCGTGCTGGAGCTGACCGAACAGGTCGCCGCCGCCACCTTGCTTGCCGCCAACCAGGGTGTCTGGCTGCGCAGCCAGGCCGGCGATGCGCGACCGCTACCGCCAGCCCTGGCGGCGATGCACGAAGCCCTGGCAAAGGACTTCCCCCCGGTGATCGAAGACCGCGCCCTTGAAGCCGAACTGCGCCTGTGCCTGAAGCGCATCGCCGAGCAACACTGGAGGCTCCATGCGTAGCCGCGGCGTACTGCATGTCGATACCGAGATCCTGGTGCCGTTTTTCGACGTCGACACCATGCATGTGGTCTGGCACGGCCATTACGTGAAGTACCTGGAAGTCGCCCGCTGCGCGCTGCTGGACCATATCGGCCACAACTACACCCACATGCTCGAATCCGGCTACGCGTGGCCGGTGATCGACCTGCAACTGCGTTATGTACGCGGCGCGGTGTTCGGCCAGAAGATCAATGTGCGGGCCAACCTGGTGGAATGGGAGAACCGCTTGAAGGTCAACTACCTGATCACTGATCTTGCCAGCGGCGAACGCCTGACCCGCGCCAGCACCGTGCAGGTGGCGGTGGAGATCCAGAGCCGGGAAATGCAACTGGTCTCGCCCAAAGTCTTCGTTACCGCCGTCGAGAAGGTGCTCGCATGAGCCGCCTGATCCGTTTATGCCTGCTGCTCTGCCTGGGCCTGTCCGCCCACGCCTCGGCCTTCGACCTGCAACAGCTCAGCGAACAGCTGGCCAAGCCTTCGGTGATCCACGGCAGCTTTATCCAGGAAAAACACCTGCGCGCCCTGCCGCAACCGCTGACCAGCAAGGGCACCTTCGTCCTCGCCAAGGACCACGGCCTGCTCTGGCTGCTCAAGACCCCGCTGCAACAGGACTACCGCATCAGCGCCAAGGGCATCGCCCGACGCGACCCGAGCGGCTGGCAGATGGTCCCGAACAAAAGCGCCGGGGCCGAACAGAACCGCCTGTTCATCGCCGTGCTGCAAGGCGACAGCAGCGGCCTGCAACGGGATTTCGAACTGCAACTGCAAGGCGACGCCCAGCACTGGCAACTGACCCTGGTGCCACGTTCGGTGCTGCTCAAGCAGATCTTCACCCGGATCAATATCGACGGCGGCGAACTGGTGCAACGCATCGAACTGCTGGAAACCCAGGGCGACAGCACGGTCTTGCGCATGCAGGACAGCAGCGCCGCCCTGCCCCTGAGCGACGCGGAGCAGCATGACTTTGCCGAGTGAACGCCTGCTCCCGCGCCTGTTCCTGATCCTGCTGCTGGCGGTGCTGGCGCTCGCCGGTTGGCAATGGCGCCACGGCGCGCCGGTGTCGGCCGACCTGATGGAACTGGTGCCGGGCTCAGCGCCCAATGCCCTGGAGCTCAAGGCCGAACAGCGCATGCAGGAACCCTTGAACCGGGAAATGCTGGTGCTGGTGGGCCAGGCCGATCGCCAGAAAGCCATTGCCCTGGCGCAACGGCTGGGCGAGCGCTGGCTGGCCAGCGGGCTGTTCGAAACCGTGCAGTGGAGCTTGCAGGCCGACCTGCCGGCGTTGCGCCAACAACTGCTGGCCAGCCGTTTGGCGATGCTCACCCGCGCTGATCGGCAACAACTGATCGAACAGCCGGCGGCGTTTATCCAGCAACGGGTCCAGTCCCTGTTCGATCCCTTTACCGGGGTCAGCCTGGTGCCGAGCCAGGACGACTGGCTCGGCCTGACCGGTCGGATCCAGGACAGCCGACCGAAACCCGGCGCGGTGCAATTCGATCTCGGCAGCGGCGCATTGATCGCCGAGGCCGACGGTAAAAGCTGGGTGCTGTTACGGGCCCGGACCCGGGGCAATGCTTTCGACATGAAACTGCCGATACAGGTCGCCGCACTGCTCAAGCAAAGCCGTGAAGAAGCCGCGCAGGACGACGCCCAACTGCTCGCCGCCAGCGGCCTGCTGTATGCCGCCGCCGGCCAGCAACAAGCGACCCGGGAAATCACCTGGGTCGGCGGCGGCGCCACCTTCGGCATTCTCCTGCTGCTGTTGCTGGCCTTCCGGCGCTGGCGGGTATTGCTGGCCTTCGTCCCGGTGCTGGTGGGCATGCTGTTCGGTACGGTGGCCTGCGTGCTGCTGTTCGGTCATCTGCACGTGATGACCCTGGTGCTGGGGGCCAGCCTGATCGGCGTGGCCGTGGACTACCCGCTGCATTACCTGTCCAAGAGCTGGAGCCTGAAACCCTGGCATAGCTGGCCGGCCCTGCGTATCACCTTGCCCGGACTGAGCCTGAGCCTGGCCACCAGTTGCATCGGTTACCTGGCCCTGGCCTGGACGCCGTTTCCGGCCCTGACCCAGATTGCCGTGTTCTCCGCCGCCGGACTGGTGGGTGCCTACCTGACCGCCGTGTGCCTGCTGCCCGCTCTGCTCAAGGGCACCGACCTGCGTCCGGCGCAATGGCCGCTGCGGGTCTGCGAAGTATTGCTGAAGGTGCGTGAAGCGCTGCTGCGCAAAGTCGGCAGCCGGCTGCTGCTGGCGCTGCTGGTGCTGTTCTGCGCCTCTGGCCTGTGGCACCTGACCAGCAAGAACGATATCCGCCAATGGGTCGGCGCACCGCCGCAACTGCTGGCCGACGCCCAGGCCGTCGCGCGGATCACCGGCTACCAGCCCACCAGCCAGTTTTTCCTGGTGCGCGGCGCCGATCAACAGCAGTTACTGGAGCGTCAGGCCGCACTCGGCGAGCGTCTCGATCAACTGGTGAGCCAGGGCAAACTCCAGGGCTATCAGTCGCTGGACCAGGTGGTCAGCCTGCCTCGGGAGCAGCAACAGTTGCAGGACTCGCTCAAGCAACTGCCGGGGTTCTGGCAACCCTTGCTCGACCTCGGCGTTCCCGCCGCGGCCTTGCAAACCGAATTGGCCCAGCTGCAAGCCCTGCCGATCCAGGATATCGACAGCGCCCTCAAAGGCCCGCTGTCCGAACCCTGGCGTCTGCTCTGGCTCGGCGCACAAACCGACGGCGTGGCCGGCATGGTCAGCCTGCGCGGCCTGAACAACGCCGACCTGTTGCGGACGCAAACCGACGGCCTGCCAGGCGTACGACTGGTGGACCGGCTGGGTGACCTGAACAAGGTTTTTGCCGCCACCCAGGTCAGCGCCGCCGAACTGAAACTGGCGTCCTGTGTGCTGATCGTGCTCTTGCTGATCCTGCCGTTCGGCCTGCGCGGTGCCTTGCGGATCGTCGCCCTGCCGCTGCTGGCGGCCCTGTGCAGCCTGGCCAGCCTCGGCTGGCTCGGTCAGCCACTGACGCTGTTCAGCCTGTTCGGCCTGCTGCTGGTGACCGCCATCAGCGTCGATTACGCCATCCTGATGCGCGAGCAGATCGGCGGTGCCGCCGTCAGCCTGCTGGGCACCTTGCTCGCCGCCCTGACCACCTGGCTGTCGTTCGGCCTGCTGGCGATTTCCAGCACCCCGGCGGTGAGCAACTTCGGCCTGGCGGTGAGCCTGGGGCTGGCCTTCAGCTTCCTGCTCGCGCCCTGGGCCGCACGCCCGAGCGACAAGACCGCGACACCGCAAGCCGATCACTCGGTCACGACTGTCGACCCCAGCCCTATCCCTTCGAAACCGTCGAACCCCGCAAGGAGCCTGTGTGCCAGCGATTGAAATGGAACATCGAGAAGTCGTGGTGATTGGCGCGGGCCCTTCCGGCGCCATCGCCGCCGCCTTGCTCAAACGCAACGGCCACGACGTGCTGATCGTCGAACGCCAGCACTTCCCGCGCTTTTCCATCGGTGAAAGCCTGCTGTCGCACTGCCTGGATTTCGTCGAAGAAGCCGGCATGCTCGATGCCGTCAACGCCGCCGGGTTCCAGTTGAAGAACGGCGCGGCCTTCGCCTGGGGCGAGCACTACAGCGCCTTCGATTTCGGCCAGACCTTCAGCAACGGCAAGCCGACTACCTTCCAGGTCCAGCGCGCCGACTTCGACAAACTGCTGGCGGACCAGGCCGCCCTGCAAGGCGTGGAAATCCGCTACGGCGAGGAAATCGTCAGCGTTGATTTCGACCTGCCACAGCCGCAACTGCGGGCCCGTCGCGAAGACGGCAGCGAGTACCTGATCGAAGCCCGCTTCGTCCTCGATGCCAGCGGCTACGGCCGGGTGCTGCCGCGCCTGCTCGACCTCGAAGCACCGTCGAATTTCCCGGTACGCCAGGCGGTCTTCACCCACATCGAAGACCGTATCGAGCATTCCAGTTTCGAGCGGGAAAAGATCCTCATCACCACCCACCCGCAACAGCGCGATATCTGGTTCTGGACCATCCCGTTCAGCAACGGCCGCTGCTCCCTCGGCGTGGTCGCCGCCGCCGAACACTTTGCCGGCCGCACCGAAGACCTGGATGCCTGCCTCAAGGGTTTCGTCGCCGAAACGCCGAGCCTGCAAGCCGTACTGGAAAACGCCGTATGGGACACCCCGGCGCGGACCATCGGCGGTTACTCGGCCAACGTGAAAACCTTGCACGGCCCGGGCTTCGCACTGCTGGGTAACGCCGCGGAATTCCTCGACCCGGTGTTCTCCTCCGGCGTGACCATCGCCATGCGTTCGGCGAGCATGGCCGCCGGCCTGTTGCACCGGCAACTGCAAGGCGAAAGCGTCGACTGGCAGACCCAGTTCGCCGAGCCGCTCAAGCACGGTGTCGATACCTTTCGCTGCTACGTCGAAGGCTGGTACGCCGGGACCTTCCAGGATGTGATCTTCCATCCTGGCAGCTCGCCGGAAATCCGCGCCATGATCAGTGCGATCCTCGCCGGCTATGCCTGGGACGAGCGCAACCCCTTTGTCAGCGAACCCCGACGCCGTCTGCGGATGCTGTCGGAAATCTGTGCGAGCACCCCGACATGAGCAACCCGTACCTGAGCGATACCTACGTCGAGGAAACCCGTTTCGGCTTCTGGTTCCTGCGCAGCCACACCTGGCAGCACCACGTGCTGCGGGTGGCGATCAACGACCTGCGCGGCCTGTTCAGCGAGGCCCTGCCGGCCAACCCGGTGATCCTCGACGCCGGTTGCGGCCAGGGCAAATCCTTCCAGTACTTGCAACAGACCTTCGCCCCGGCGCGACTGATCGGCCTCGACGCCGATCCCCACAGCCTCAAGCTGAGCGGCGAAGAAGCGCAGCGCCGTGGCCTGGAAGTCGAGCTGATCGGCAGCGACTGCGCGACCCTCGATGTGCCCTCGCAAAGCGTCGATATCCTTTTCTGCCACCAGACCTTTCACCACCTGGTGCAACAGGACCGCGCCCTGGCCGAGTTCTATCGGGTGCTCAAGCCGGGCGGTTACCTGCTGTTCGCCGAGTCCACCGAGGCCTATATCGACACCTGGGTGATTCGCTGGCTGTTCCGCCACCCGATGCATGTACAGAAAAGCGCGGCGCAGTACCTGGAGATGATTCGCGACCAGGGTTTCGAGTTCACACCACAGAACGTCTCCTACCCCTACCTGTGGTGGAGCCGGTCCAAGGACTTCGGGCTGCTGGAACGTCTGGGCCTGAAGAACCCACCGCCGGTGGGCCAGCGTGAGGAAACCCTGGTCAATGTGGTCGCCCGCAAACCCCTCGGCGGGGCGGTCGAATGATTCGCGCCCTGTTGCTGGGCTGCCTCCTGCTGCTGAGCGCCTGCGCCAGCCGTGCGCCGCTGCCCGTGCATGCACCGACCCTGGCGTTACCGCTGCAATTGCATATCGAGCGTGAACAGGCCGGACAACGCCAGGACTGGCTGCTGGTGATCCAGCGCGAGGCGAATGGTCTGCGCTGGTCGCTGATGGACCCGCTGGGCATTCCCCTCGCCCGCCAGCGCCTGCAAGACGGCGAGTGGCAGGCCGATGGCCTGTTGCCTCCCAATCCCCAGGCTCGCGAACTGTTCGCCGCATTGCTGTTTGCCCTGACCCCGGATGCCGAACTCGCGGGCAACTATCCGACCGCACAACACCAAGCCACGGAACGCACTCTCGATGCCCGCTGGCGAGTCAGCTATCGCCAGCCGCTGGACTTCAGCCTGAGCCTGCCGGAGAGTCTGCACTATCGGATCAGTCCGTTGAACGAGGCCGCCCCATGACCGCCTACCTGAACGCCCTCGGCGTGATCTGCGCGCTGGGCCGCGACAAGCAGAGCGTGGCGCGCAACCTGTTTGCCGGTGACTGTTCGGGCATGCGTCCGGAAAGCGGCTGGGTGCCCGAACGCATCCTGCCAGTGGCCGCCGTGCAAGGCGAACTGATGGCGATTCCCGCTGAACTGAGCGCCCAGGCCAGCCGCAACAATCAACTGCTGATGGAAGCCACGCGGCAGATCGCCGAGCCGATCCAGCACGCCATCGACACCTATGGCCGCGAACGCATCGGCATCGTCCTGGGCACCAGCACCTCGGGCATCGACGAAGCCAGCCATGGCATCGCCAGCTACCTGAAAGACGGGCACTTCCCCGACGGCTACGACTACCAGCAACAGGAACTGAGCGCCCCGGCGACCTTCCTCGCCGACTGGCTGCAACTGCGCGGCCCGGCCTACGTGATCTCCACCGCCTGCACCTCCAGCGCGCGGGCGCTGATGAGTGCCCGGCGCCTGCTCGACCTCGGCCTGTGCGACGCCGTGCTGTGCGGCGGGGTCGACAGCCTGTGCCAGCTGACACTGCGCGGTTTCTCTTCGCTCGAAGCCGTGTCGACACAGCGCTGCAACCCGTTTTCGTTGAACCGCAACGGCATCAATATCGGCGAAGCGGCGGTGCTGTTCCTGATGAGCAAGCGCGCCGACGGCGGCCCGGCCATTGCCCTGCTCGGCGCCGGCGCCAGTTGCGATGCCCACCATATTTCCGCCCCCGACCCGACCGGTCAGGGCGCCGTGCAGGCCATGAGCAAAGCGCTGAAGCAGGCCGACCTGCAACCGCAGGATATCGGTTACCTGAACCTGCACGGCACCGCGACCCAGCACAACGACGCGATGGAAAGCCTGGCGGTGTCCACGCTGTTCCCGACGAGCCCGCCCTGCTCCTCGACCAAACCCATGACCGGCCATACCCTGGGCGCCGCCGGCGCACTGGAAGCGGCGTTCTGCTGGCTGAGCCTGAGTACCGACAACCCATCCGCCGCCCTGCCGCCGCATATCTGGGACGGCCAAGCCGACCCGGCACTGCCGCCGCTGAACTGGGTCAAGCCGGGCGACCACCTCAACCCCTATCCACCGCGCCGCCTGATGAGCAACTCCTTTGCCTTCGGCGGCAACAACGTCAGCCTGATTATCGGAGACGCCCCATGATCGATTGGCCGCTCGCCGAATTGCTGCCCCATGCCGGGGACATGATCCTGATCGACCAGGTCCTGTCCTTCGACGAAGAACAGATCCACACCCGCCTCACCGTGCGCCCGGACGGCCTGTTCAACCGCGAGGATGGCAGCCTGCCAGCCTGGGTCGGAATCGAACTGATGGCCCAGAGCATCGCCGCCTATGCCGGTTGCCGCGCCCGTGGCGAGGGCAAGCCGGTGGAGCTGGGGTTCCTGCTCGGCACGCGCAAATTCGACTGCAACGTGGAACACTTTCCCGCCGGCAGCGAACTGCGCATCCATGCCCTGCGCTCCCTGGAAGACGACAACGGCATGGGCGTGTTCGAATGCCACCTGACCGGTCCCGACATCCATGCCACCGCGCGCCTGAACGTGTTCCGTCCACCCCAGGCCGCCGCTTATCTATCCGAATCACAGGAGTCGCGTCATGACTGAATCCATCCTGGTCACCGGCTCCAGCCGCGGTATCGGCCGTGCAATCGCCCTGCGCCTAGCCCGCGCGGGTTTTGACCTGGTACTGCATTGCCGTAGCGGCCGCGCCGACGCCGACGCCGTGCAGGCCGAAATCCAGGCGCTGGGTCGCCAGGCCCGGGTGCTGCAATTCGATGTGTCCGACCGTGAAGCCTGCCGCACCCGCCTGGAAGCAGACGTCGAGGAACATGGCGCCTACTACGGCGTGGTGCTCAATGCCGGCCTGACCCGTGACGGCGCGTTCCCGGCCCTTTCCGAAGAAGACTGGGACCTGGTCCTGCGCACCAACCTCGACGGTTTCTACAACGTGCTGCACCCGGTCATGATGCCGATGATCCGCCGCCGCGCTCCTGGACGAATCGTCTGCATCACCTCGGTGTCCGGGCTGATCGGCAACCGTGGCCAGGTCAACTACAGCGCCTCCAAGGCCGGGCTGATCGGCGCCGCCAAGGCCCTGGCCATCGAGCTGGGCAAGCGCAAGATCACCGTCAACTGCGTCGCTCCGGGCCTCATCGATACCGCCATGCTCGATGACAACGTACCGGTGGAAGAGCTGCTGAAAATGATCCCGGCACAACGCATGGGCACCCCGGAAGAAGTCGCCGGCGCGGTGAACTTCCTGATGTCCGCGGAAGCCTCCTACATCACCCGGCAAGTGCTGGCCGTCAACGGAGGCCTGTGCTGATGAAGCGCGTCGTCGTCACCGGCATGGCCGGCATCACCTCCCTGGGCAACGACTGGGCCAGCATCGAAGCCAACTTCCGCGCCAACCGCAGCGGCATCCGCTACATGGCCGAGTGGGAGCGTTTCACCGAACTGAACACGCGCCTGGCCGGGCCGATCGACGACTACGCGGTGCCGTCGCACTGGACCCGCAAGCAGCTGCGCAGCATGGGCCGGGTCTCGCGCTTCGCCGTCGGCGCGGCGGAAATGGCCCTGGCTGACGCCGGCCTGCTGGGCAACGAGATCATCCGTGACGGGCGCATGGGCGTGGCCTGCGGTTCGTCCACCGGCAGCACCGACGAGATCAAGGCCTTCGGCATGATGTTGATCAACTCGGTGGCCGAGGGGCTCAACGCCAACTCCTACGTGCGCATGATGCCGCACACCACGGCGGCGAATATCAGCATCTTCTTCGGCCTGACCGGGCGCCTGATCCCCACCTCCAGCGCCTGCACCAGCGGCAGCCAGGGCATCGGCTATGCCTATGAGGCGATCAAGTTCGGGCGCTTGCCGCTGATGCTTGCTGGCGGTGCCGAGGAACTGTGTCCCACCGAGGCCATGGTGTTCGACGCGCTCTACGCCACCAGCCTGAAAAACGATGCGCCGCAAAGCAGTCCGCGCCCCTACGACAGCGGCCGTGACGGTCTGGTGATCGGTGAAGGCGGCGGCATGCTGGTGCTCGAGGAACTGGAACATGCCCTGGCCCGTGGCGCGCATATTCATGCGGAAATCGTCGGCTTCGGTAGCAACGCCGACGGCCAGCACGCCACCCGCCCGGAACAGAGCACCATGCGCCGGGCCATGGAGCTGGCCCTGGAAGATGCCGGCCTGACGGCGGACGCCATCGGTTATGTGAACGGCCACGGCACCGCCACCGAGCAGGGCGATATCGCCGAGACCCTGGCCACCAGCAGCCTGTTCGGCAGCCGCATGCCCATCAGTTCGCAGAAGAGTTTCCTCGGCCATACCCTGGGCGCCTGCGGGGCGCTGGAATCCTGGTTCAGCATCGAGATGATGAACCGTGACAGCTACATCCCGACCCTGAACCTCGACCAGATCGACCCACAGTGCGGCGAGCTGGATTACCTGCGCGGCGAGTTCCGGCAGATGAGCAACGAGTATGTGATGAACAACAACTTTGCCTTTGGCGGCGTGAACACCTCCCTGGTGTTCCGCCGCTGGCGCTGACTTTTTAAAACCTCTGGAGAAAACGGAATGTCTTCCCTGCTTCGTGTTGCACTTGTCACCCTGGCCCTGCTGTCGATGGCCGGCTGTACCAGCAAACCCATCGTCAACCCGAGCCGCACCCTCGCCCCCGAGGTCCAGGCCAGCCAGGAAGAGGTGAAACAAGCGATTGTCACCGCCCTGACCAAACGTGAGTGGAGCGTACAGCGCGTCAACCCGGGCCAGGTCCAGGCCGAGATCACCGTGCGTGAGAAATTCCACGTCGAGATCGACATCAACTACAGCGCCAGCGGCTACACCATCGCCTACCGCGACAGCAGCGGCATGGGTTACCAGGATGGCAAGATCCACAAGAACTACCTGCGCTGGGTGCGTTTCCTGGACCAGGACATCCTCGCCGAACTGCGTGCTCATCATGATCAGCCGACGGCACAGGCCATTGGCGTTGGCGAGGCGCAGCCGCTTTCCCGGTAATCGCGTTTCTTCCCTGCATCACACAAGGAGTTGAGCATGAAAACAAACCTCTGGGCCGCGGCCGCCACCTTGCTTTTGTGCAGCCTGCCGGGCCTGAGCCAGGCGCGCGACACCGTGCTGAACCTGCCGTTCGACAAGGTCGTGGCGGAAGCGGTGAGCACCGGCAAGATTGATGGCAGCGTGAAGTTCTACCTGGCGGGGAATACGCCCAAGGGCAAGATCAGCGTGGTCAGCCCGGACGCGGTGACCAACAAGAAGACCAATGCATTCAACAAGAGCGACGAGGAGGCCTGTGCCTGGGCTTTGCAATCGGCGCTGATCACCTTGAACGATGCGGCGAAGAAGGTCGGGGCGAATGCCGTGACCAATATCGTCAGCTTCTACAAGCGCAATGAAACCAAGAGCACCAGCACCTATGAGTGCCATGCCGGTGCGTTTGTCGGCGGCGTGGCGTTGAAGGGGGATTTGGCCAAGGTTCAGTAAGTTGAAACCTGTCGGCTGAGCGCCCCCTGTAGGAGCCGGCTTGCCGGCGATTGCGATGTGACAGACAGCATCGCTATCGCTGGTTGGCCAAGGTCCTATGGGCTAGGTTGCATGCAGTGGCGCTCTTGAGGACGTCATCGCCAGCAAGCCGGCTCCTACACGATTCGCGTCGTTCAGAAGATGGAGGTTCGACGTTGGATTGCTATGGTGGCTGTGCGCGGGTGACCTTCGGGTCAGCCGGTGTGCCTGACGTTCCGGTCTTGCAGGCCCGTGTACAGCTGCCACCCATCATCTGCAAGTGATGTTAGGTAGCTCCAATATGTCGTTCAGGAGCTTGACCATGAGCAAAACAACTCCCGCCCACCCGTCCAGGATCCCAACGCTTTCCCCTCTGCTGACCGGTTCAAGGATCAGGCCGCCATTCAGCGCGCTCTTGATCACTATCTGCCCAGCCCAGCAGCTGCGTCACCGGACACTATCCGGCGGTCTCACACCAAACCTAGTCGAACCTTGGAGGAGTCCTTGGTTCACGTCTCCGAGCTGCTGACCTGCGCGGCGGCCACAGCCTACGAGTCCGGCGATGGCCTCAGTGGCTCCAAACGAGCGCTGGCGTTCTCGTCCATGCATCTGGTTGAAATGGCGAAAGCCGAGCTGGATCAGTCGCTAGAACGACCAACGCATTGGCCATGAACACAGAATCATCACCCGCCTCTTCCAGGCAGGCATTCAAGTAATTCGCTCTGTCCTGCGGAGTCTTGAGATAGTCAGCAGAGTCCCATTCAGAGAATTGCCCAGCCATATGTTTCGCTCCTTCGTCAGTCGTCGCCCGCACAACGGTGTTGGAAAAACAACCGAACCATGCAATCCACGCACAACCAGCTGATAGCGCAAAACTGTAAGCAAAGATTCTTTGCTGATCCCCGCTTCAGGTCTCAGACCTACGGCACCGCTCGACGCGTCAGCAACTCGATAAATGCCTTGGCCATCGGTGATTTCTGGTCCTTGCGCTGCACCAGCCACACCGCCGACACCGCATCCGGATCCAGCAACGGTCGATAGACCACGCCATCAATCCGAATCCGCTGATAGGACGCCGGCAACACCGACACCCCCAACCCCGCCGCCACCAGGCCAATGATGGTCATTGCCTCCCCCGCCTCCTGGGCAAAGTGCGGACTGAATCCCGCCTGTCGCGCCAAGGTCAGCAACTGCGCATACAAACCACTGCCATAACTGCGCGGGAAAAACACAAAGGGCTCCAGCGCCAACTCGGACAAATACATCCCTTCCTCGCTGCCACTGGCCAAAGGATGCTTGGCACTGAGCACCGCCACCAGCGGCTCATGCATCAACTCCACGACACTCAAGGCCTCCGGCAACGCCAAGGGCCGCATCAAGCCCACCTCGATGGACTCGTCCATCAAACCATCGGCAACCGTCTTGCTGCTCATCTCCCGCAGGTTCAGGTGCACCGCCGGAAACGCCTGGCGAAACGCGAAAATCGCCTGGGGAATCGTCGAGTTGAACGGCGCCGATGAGGTAAACCCGATCTTCAGTTCCCCCAACTCCCCCAACTGCGCTCGCCGCGCCACATCCGCCGCTTTATCCACCTGCGCCAGGACCAACCGCGCCTCCTGCAGAAACAGACGACCCGCCTCGCTCAACTCGACCCGACGATTGGTCCGGTCAAACAGCCGTGCTCCCAGCTCCTGCTCCAGCGCCTGGATCTGCTGGCTCAACGGCGGCTGGGAAATCCCCAACACCTCGGCCGCGCGACCAAAATGCAGTTCTTCGGCCACCGCGATGAAGTAGCGCAAATGCCGCAATTCCATGAACACCTCATCAAGTCGTAAAACCTATCAAACAGGTCGAACAATATATTGGAAAGAATAGTTAGCCAGCTATATGCTTTTTCCATTGCCTGACCGGCTGCTCCCCCGAGGTCCCCCGTGAAAACTGCTGTTGCTCCCTTCGCCCACGAGATTCCCCCCACTGCGCTGGACGATGTGGTCGCCCAACTCAACGACACCTATATCGAAAAAGGCACTCCAGCGTTTATGCGCACGGTGCTGGCGCTGTTCTCCGGCGGCTTTGCGACTTTTGCCCTGTTGTACTGCGTACAGCCGATGATGCCGGTGCTGTCCAAGGAGTACGGGATCAATGCCGCCCAGAGCAGCCTGATCCTCTCGGTGGCCACTGCCCTGCTCGCCATCGGCCTGCTGATCACCGGACCGATCTCCGACAGCCTCGGGCGCAAGCCGGTGATGGTGGTGGCGTTGTTCGGCGCGGCATTGTTCACCATCCTCGGCGCTTTGATGCCCAACTGGCAGGGCGTGCTGGTGATGCGGGCTTTGGTGGGGCTTTCCCTCAGCGGCCTGGCGGCGGTCGGCATGACCTACTTGAGCGAGGAAATTCATCCCAAGCACATCGGTCTGGCGATGGGCCTGTATATCGGCGGCAACGCCATCGGCGGGATGAGCGGGCGACTGATCACCGGCGTGCTGATCGACTTCGTCAGCTGGCACATGGCGATGCTGGTGATCGGCGTCCTGGCGCTGATCGCGGCGACGGTGTTCTGGAAGATCCTGCCACCGTCGCGCAACTTCCGCGCCAGCCAGTTCAATACCCGCAGCCTGATCGACGGCTTCACCGTGCACTTTCGCGACGCCGGCCTGCCATGGCTGTTCCTCGAAGGCTTCCTGCTGATGGGCAGCTTCGTCACCCTGTTCAACTACATCGGCTACCGTCTGCTGGCCGAACCCTACGGCATGAGCCAGGCGTTCGTCGGCTTGCTGTCCATCGTCTACCTGTCGGGCATCTACAGCTCCGCGAAGATCGGCGCCCTGGCCGACAAGCTGGGCCGGCGCAAAGTGCTCTGGGGCATGATCCTGATGATGCTGGTGGGCATCGTCCTGACCCTGGTCACCCCGCTGCCGGTGGTGGTGCTCGGCATCCTGCTGTTCACCTTCGGTTTCTTCGGCGCCCACTCGGTGGCCAGCAGCTGGATCGGTCGCCGGGCGCTGAAAGCCAAGGGCCAGGCCTCGTCGCTCTATCTGTTCTGCTACTACGTCGGCTCCAGCGTGGCCGGGACCCTGGGCGGGGTGTTCTGGCACTACGGCGGCTGGAACGGCATCGGCCTGTTTATCGGCGCGCTGCTGGTGGTGGCCTTGCTGGTGGCGTTGAAGCTGGCGCGGTTGCAGGCGTTGCCGGGGAATGTAAAAGCCTAGTCACGATTGACCGGCTGGCGGTTGACGCCGGCCAAGGTACACTGGGCGCATCGTTCCGTTGGGAAAAGGAAGCCGGCATGCGCCTGGACCACCTGCATATTCAGAATTTTCGTTGCTACGAAGATGCCCACTTTGATTTCCAGCCGGGATTCAATCTGGTGGTGGGGGTCAATGGGAGCGGGAAGACTTCGTTGTTGCAGGCGGTGGCGAAATGTTTCCACGGCCTTTTCGACAACGATACAGCGATCGCCTCCAACTCAAGCCTTCCGGAAAAAGATGCACGCTTTGTAATCGACAACTTCGATGGGCGAATTCGCTATGAACGTCGCTTACCCGTTGTTCTTTCTGCAAAAGGCAATGTCTTTGCCATAGCCGAATGGAGCGTCCAAATAGGGGACCACCCTGATGCTCCGCACACAAGCACCGCTGCCGAGTTGACTATTGAGGATACCGATGACTCCCCCATACTCGCCTTTTATCGCGCCAACCGTAGATGGGAAAGCGCAGGTATCTCAGCGGAGTTTGCGGCCCGACAAAGAGTCTCCCGTCGGGATGGGTATTCAAACTGGTCAGATGCGGTTATCAATCTCAAGGATTTTGAAAGCTGGCTGATTGGCAAGACGTTGGAGCGCATGCAGAATTTGCTGGATGCAAAAACGGCACCGTCCGTTTTTGATGACGAACTGGCCTGGGTGAATCAAGCGATTCAAATGGCTCTTCCTCAGGCGGGAAACCTGCGCTACGACCTGAGACTACAAAGCCTGATAGTCGATATCAGCGCAGAAAAAACCATTCCCTTCAACGACCTCAGCGACGGCCAGCGCGGCCTTATCGCACTGATCGCCGATATCGCCCGCCGCATGTGCATTCTCAACCCGCATATGGGCAAGGATGTGCTGAAAAACACCTCGGGCGTAGTCATCATCGACGAGTTGGACATCCATCTGCATCCAGCGTGGCAACGCAATATCGTCAACGCCTTGAAAACAGCCTTCCCCAAAGTCCAGTTCATCGCCGCCAGCCACTCGCCGCAGATCATCGGTAGCTTGCGCCCGGAAGAAATCATCGTGCTGGACAACGGCGACGCCTCTCATCCACGTGTCAGCTACGGTCTGGACTCCAGCCGAGTGCTGGAAGAAGTCATGGGCGTTGCCCAACGGGAACCGGAAATCGAGCGCCTGCTGAGCGAACTGTTCAGCGCCCTGGAAAACAACGACCTGAAAGAAGCCAAGGCCCGCCTCACCGCTCTCAAGAAAAAGGCCCCCGACCTGCCCGAGTTCATCCGGGCTGAAGCCCTGCTTAAGCGCAAGGAGATTCTCGGCAAATGAAGCAAGTGATCAAGGGAACTGAACCGACTTCATTCACCGACTGGAAGGCCGAGGCAAACCAGGATTGGCAGCCCACCTATGACACGCTGCAAAATCCCGAAAAGCGCGCCTTGCACCTGAGCCTCCTGCAAGAACAACAGTTCGCCTGCTGCTACTGCGGGCGCGAAGTCGACCTGGACAGCAGTCATATCGAACACTTCCGTCCCCAGGAAGACTTCGAGCATCTGGCATTGGCCTATGAAAACCTGCATGCCTCGTGTTTGAGAGAAACCAAACCCGGCAACCCGTTGCATTGCGGTCATTGCAAGGGCAACTGGTTCGACGAAGCGCTTCATATCCCTCCCGTCGAAGCAGGCTGCGAGCAACGTTTTCGTTACCTGCTCACAGGCGAGATACAAGCCTCGGGCAACGACGATCCAGCGGCAACAAAGATGATCGATGTACTCGCCCTGGATATCGCCTACCTCAACAATCGTCGTGAAGCGCTGCTACAAGGTTTCTTCGATGACGACTTTCTGCTGGAAGCTGATGAGCGCGACCTGCTCAAAACCATCACGGTTTTCCGTACGGTCAACGACGCCCGCGAAAGCCCCTTCAGCCATGTCATCGCCCGCTACGCGGAGCAACTGCTCTCGCCTTAATCGGCACGCCACGCGACCTGTGCCACCAGCAGCTTGTCGCGCTTCTCCAGGCTCAACGACTGCAACACCGCGCCCGATTGCTCGGTCTGGTCCAGCCACTGCAGCAAGGCCAATACATTGCCGCTGAGAGTAACCCGCAGTGACTGGCCATCCTGGTCCAGTTGCTGCAACTCCAGGCCCGCCGCTGCCACCGTTTCACTCAGCCGGTTCGACAGGGACCGCGATGGGTTCGCACGCTGAGCCGTCGGCTGGGCGCGCTGAACTTCAGCGGCCAATAACAGGCGTTGCTGGTACACCCGCTCGCTCCGTTCCAGACGCTGTTGCGCCGGCTGCCAGCCCCCGCTGAACAAGCCCACCACCGTCAGGAAAATCCCCAGACCGATCAGCATCCGTCGATCCCGAAGGCCGAGGGCCTGCCATCTTTGCGTCAGCGCCGCCGGTACAGCCAATGACCTGATCATCCGTTTTTCTCCTCCAACATCAGCACCGCCTGCACCCGCTCGCGGTCCTTGCTGGCGCTGCCCAATCTGATCGGCAAACCGCTGCCCTGGCCACGCTCGCGCAAGCGCTCAAGATCGGTGAAGCTGCCGGCCGTCAGCAGCAACGTCCAGCCGCTGCCGGCGCGGTATTCGATACGCTGAACCTCAACGCTGCTGCCACCAACCACCTGTTCAATCAGTTGCACCAGACGGCTCATCTGGCTGCCCGGCTGGTCGGTCTGCCCCTGCAAGGCCTTGAGCTGGGCCGCCAGGTCGACAATCCGGGTTTGCTCGGGATACAAACGCTGGAAGCGCTGCACACTCTGCTCGTACAACTGCCCAGCAGCGTTTTCCAGATAGTGGGCGCGCGCCAGGATAAACCCCCAGGACAGCACGAATAACGCCAGCGCCGACAGCACCAGCGCGCCCAATGGCCAACGCGCCCGCACCTGACGAAACTCACCTTGCAGCAAGTCCAGCCCGCGCGAATGACCGGTAACCAACAACGCCGCGATCTCGGCCTGCCGATCAGCGCCCATCCAGCACAGCGTCTCCGGCAGTCGTGGTCGTAGCACCTCCAGATCTTCGGGCGACAGCGCAAGCCGGGCCTCGATAGCCCCACCCACCAACCATCGTCCAGCCCACCAGACGCCATAGACCTGATCATCCGGCAACAAATCGGCATCCACCTTGACGCTTTCCACTTGCAGCCCCGAGGCCCGCAACAACGCCAGGATCGCCTTGAAGCGCTCCTTGTTGATCGCCAGCAGCGGGTAGCGCGAATCCTTGGCCGCCGCGCCGACCGCAAGATGCAGTCCATCCAGTTCCTCGGCCAAGCGGTCTTCGACGGCATAGGCCAACGCCTGGACCGTGGGCTTGCGTCGACCGGGCCAGGGCTCGCTGCGCAAACCACTACAGATCTCCATGGGCAGGATCACCCGCACCGATTGCCCCGACAGGAACGTCGCCGCCTCGGCCAGGGTGACAGCGCGGTACTCGCCGCCCGCCTGCCAATAGCCGACCGGCCAGCCAGCGTCACAGCCAGCCAGGCCTTCGGCCGTGAGATAAAGCCAATTGCTCATAACGGGGTTTCACCTTGAGTCGGGGCCAGGAAGCGCCGTTGCAGGACACGCAGGCGAAGGCTGTCGCGAGGCCGCGCCAGATCGCTGACCAGCCGCAGTCGCGCCGCGCCCGCGCTGACCTCGACCGTGACCCGGAACCAGCGGCTGTCGACACCCAGGCCATGGCTGGCAATACCCAGCCCATCCAGCCCCGGTGCACGGGTAAATTCATGGGCGTCGGCATAACCTTGCGCCGGGCGCTGGGCGACAGCGTCCCGGGCAGTGGCCGCCGTCATACCTTCCAGCGTCGCCAACAGGGTGGCCGAGGCGGTATTGATGTTCAGCGTTGCCTCGGGCGGCAGCAACGCGACGAAGGGTTGCAGGCGCTGCAAAATGTCCTGATCGACGCCGGGCAACAGGCGCAACTGGCTGGTGTCGCTGACCTCGGTGCCCCGTAGCGACGCCAGGTCGAATGCCGGGATCTCCAGCACCGCCAGCAACCGGGCCCAGCGCTCCAGGCTGATTTCATCGGCCTTGCCGGGCAGCAGCAGGCGGGTCAGGTTGAACCGCCCGGCCAGGTCTTCGATCTCGATCCGCACCTCGACACCCGACAACTCGAACGGCAGCGACGGACGCGCCCAGGGCTGGGCCAGATTGATGGTCTTGTCCTCCAGCGGATCAGGCGCCTGCAACAACTCCCGCGCCCAACTCTCCGCGGCAATCGCCCACTGGCGCAGTTGCACCTGATGAATATGCTGGGCGCTACTCTGCAAGGCCCGTGTGTGACTGCGCAACAGGCCGCCGACCACGAACAGGGCCAGGGTCATGATCAGCAGCACACTGATCAGCGCCACGCCACGCTGGCCGGTTCGCTTCATGAGCCCTCCGGCAGCAGGATGACGCGGCGAATCTGTTCGAAGCGGCCAGCGGACAGGACGATTTCCAGCGCTCGCGGATGCACCGGGGAACGGCCCGCTGTCGACGCCCCCTCACCGCGCCAACCGGCCTTGTCCACATACAGCCGCCACTGCAAGGTACGCACCTCCTTGAGCACCGGCAGCTTGTGAACCTCAGGCAGATCAAGGCTGCGGCGATAACGCCACAAGGTGCCCTCCTCCAGGCGGTAGGCAATCTCCTGGCGCTCACTGCGGGGTTCATCCAGTGGATTGCGCGCATTGCCGCGTTGCAGGTTCAACTGCCCCTCGCTCAATGTCACGGCCACGCCCTCTTTGGGGATCGTCGCCTGCATGACATCGCGCTCCAGCACCGCCATCGCCCGTTGCAGGCTACGCAAGCCCTGCTCGTGCGTGCTGACCCGGGCCTGGGTCATCAGCACCCCTTCGTACAGGCGATAACTGGCCAGGCCGATCAGGCTGAAAATTGCCAGGGCAATGACCAGTTCGACCAGGGTAAAGCCGGCCTGCCTATTCATTCCGAGCCCGCAGCCAGGCACTGGCGTGGTGCAACGGTGGCCCGCCATTACCCAAGCGCACGACGATCTCGACCTTGAGCAAACGCGGGTCCGAGGCCTGCGTGACAATCTGTTCCAGGCGCCATTCGCGCTGGTCGAAGCTCAGGCTTTGCTGTTGTCGGCCCTTGGCCGGGGGCGCCTGCAAGCGCAGTTCATTCAACTGATTGTCCGCCAGCCAGGTGGCGAACAAACGCTCCTGCAACGTGCCGCTCTGCTGCACCACGAACTGGCTGGCGGACAGTACGCTGGCCGCCAGTACGGCAAAGATCGCCAGGGCGATCATCACCTCCAGCAAGGTAAACCCCGACTCAGCTTTCATCGATGGCCGGATCACCCAGGCCGTCACCGGACACACTCAACCAGCGCCGCTGCGCGGATTCGTAATGCAGGGTGAAGGCACTCATTTCATCGCTGCTCAGCACCAGCAATTGCGGCTGGTTGACCCGGTCGCCCAGCTTCAGCGGACGGCCTTCCAGCTCCAGGCGAAAATACAGCCCGGCGGGCAGGCGATAGGCCGCCCCCGCCGGGCGCCAGTCGGGTCGTTCGAAGACCATCACCTGATAACCCTCGGCACCGATCCGCAAGCCATATTCCTGACTGTTGACCACCGCGTATTCACGCAGCTGTTGCAGCAGGTGCACCAAGGCTCCGGCCTCCTGGCGAGCCTGACGCACCGGGCTGGGGTTCATGCTCACGGCGATCATGCCGGCCAGCACGCCGATCACCACCATGGACACCAGCAACTCCAGCAAGGTGAAACCACGGGAACGTGCGGGCATGGATCAATCGCTCCAGTTGCCGATATCGGCGGCAAAATCTTCACCGCCGGACACGCCATCGGAGCCGAAGGAATACAGGTCATAGCCCTTGCTCCGGGTGCCCGGGCTCAGGTACTGGTAAGGCGTGCCCCAGGGATCGACCGGCAGGCTTTTCAAGTAGCCCTGGGGGTTCCAGTTCCGTGGCTCGGGCACGCCCAGCGGTCGCTTGACCAGCGCCTCCAGCCCCTGCTGGGTCGAGGGGTACTGGAAATTATCGAGGCGGTACATTTCCAGCGCGGTGCCGACGGCCTTGATATCGGCGCGGGCCGCAGTGACCTTGGCCTGGTCCGGGCGGCTCATGAACTGCGGCAGCACCATCGCGCCGAGCACACCGATGATCACCACCACGACCATGATTTCGATCAGGGTGAAACCACCCTGTCGCTGTGTTCCAGAGGTTTTCATAAGATCAGTTCACCAGTTGGTTGAGGCTAAGAATCGGCAACAGAATCGCCATGACGATCAACAGCACTATGACGCCCATCAGCACCAGCATCGCCGGCTCGAACAGGCTCACCACCAGGGCGATCCGCGCCGCGAGGGTTTTCTCCTGCTGCTCGGCGGCGCGGGCGAGCATCCGGTCGAGTTCGCCCGCGCGCTCGCCGCTGGCGATCATGTGCAGCATCAGCGGCGGGATATCACCGCTGCGCTCCAGGCCACGGGTCAGGGTGCCGCCCTCGCGCACCGAGCGCGCGACCTCCCCCATGCGCGCGCGAATCGGCAGGTTGCCGATCACCGCCGCGGCGATTTCCAGGGCGTCCACCAGAGGCACGGCGCTCTTGCCGAGCAGCGCCAGGGTGCTGGCGAAACGGGACGCCTCCATCGCCTTGAGAACACCGCCGATCAGCGGCGCACGCAGCAACCAGGCATGCCAGCGCCAACGCACGGCGGGACGCGCCAGCGCCCAGCGCACCAGCAAGGTCAACGCCACCAGCCCGATCAGCAGCAGCCAGCCGTAACGCTGCAGACCGCTACTCAGGGCAATCAGGCCCTGGGTCAGCAGGGGCAGGGCCTGGCCGTTGTTGATAAAGACCTTCACCACATCCGGCACCACATAACCGAGCAATCCGGCGACGATGGCCAGCGAGGCAAACAGCAGGATCATCGGATAGACCAGCGCCATCTGGATCTTCTGCCGGGCTTGCTGGCGGGCCTCGGTATACTCGGCCAGCTGTTCGAGCACCGGGCCCAGGTGTCCGGAGCGTTCGCCGGCGGCAATGCTCGCGCGGAACATGTCCGGGAACGCCTTGGGAAAACCGGCGAGCGCCGAGGCCAGGTCATAACCTTCCATGACCCGGCTGCGCAGCGCCGCCAGCAGGTTGCTGACCCGGCGCTTTTCGCTCTGCGCCGCCACCGCCCGCAACGCTTCTTCCAGCGGCAGGCCGGCCTGGATCAGGGTCGACAGTTGCAACGTCAGCAAGGCCAGTTCACTGGCCTTCAAGCCGGCCGAGCGCTGGGCGCCGTTGCCCGTCCCCGTCTGCCCACGCGCGCTTTTCAGCTGCGTCGGCAACAGCCCGCGCTCACGTAGCAACTGGCGGGCATGACGCGGGCTGTCGGCCTCCTGCTGACCGCGACAGCGACGACCGTTGGCATCCTGGGCCTGGTAGTCGAACGTCGGCATCCTCAGTCCTCCTGGGTCACGCGCAGCAGTTCATCGAGGCTGGTGCTGCCTTCGAGGACCAGTCGTTGACCATCCTGGAACAGGCTGCGCGATGTCATGCGGGCCTCACGGACCAGTTCGGGCTCGCTGGCGCCGTTGTGGATAAGTACCGCCAGGGCCGGGGTGATACCGATCAGTTCGTAGAGCCCGATACGGCCGCGATAGCCTTGCTGGCAATGCTCGCAGCCCTTGGCCCGGAACAGTCTCGGCGGGTTGCTCGAGTCGACGCCCAGGCGCTGGCAGGCAGCCGTGTCCGCCACATAGTCGCTCTTGCACTCGCGGCACAGAGTGCGTACCAACCTCTGGGCCAGCACCCCGACCAGGGACGACGCCAGCAGATACGCATCCACGCCCATGTCCAGCAACCGAGTGACCGCGCCCACCGCGCTGTTGGTGTGCAGGGTCGACAGCACCAGATGCCCGGTCAGCGACGCCTGCACGGCGATCTCGGCGGTTTCGCGGTCACGGATCTCGCCGACCATGACCACATCCGGGTCCTGGCGCAGGATCGCCCGCAACCCCCGGGCAAAAGTCATCTCGACCTTGGGGTTGACCGGCGTCTGGCCGATGCCCGGCAGGTGGTACTCGATGGGGTCTTCGACGGTGAGGATATTGCGGGTCTGGTCGTTGAGACTGCTCAGCGCCGCGTAGAGGCTGGTGGTCTTGCCCGAGCCGGTGGGGCCGGTGACCAGGAAGATACCGTGGGGTTTGCCGAGAATGCGCTGGAAGCGCTCCAGGGCCTGTGCCGGCATGCCGAGGCGCTGCAGATCGAGGCGCCCGGCCTGTTTGTCCAGCAGGCGCAGGACCACCCGTTCACCGTGGGCCGAGGGCAAGGTGGAAACCCGCACGTCGACTTCGTGCCCGGCCAGCCGCAGGGCAATCCGGCCATCTTGGGGCACGCGCTTTTCGGCGATGTCCAGCCGGGCCATGACCTTGATCCGCGACACCAGCAGGTTGGCCAGCTCACGCCTCGGCTTGAGCACTTCACGCAGTTGGCCGTCGATGCGCATACGCACCGACAGGCTGTGCTCGAAAGTCTCCAGGTGCACATCCGAGGCTTTCTCGCGTACCGCTTCGCCGAGCAGCGCGTTGATCAGGCGGATGATCGGCGCGTCGCCTTCCTGCTCCAGCAGGTCGGCGGTCTGCGGCAGTTGTTCGGCCAGGCTCATCAGGTCGAGTTCGTCGTCCAGGCCCTGGGCCACCTGCTGCGCCGCGCTATGGCCGTCGCTGTAGGCCGCGGCGAGGCGAGCGGCGAACACCGGCTCGTCGAGCAACTGCAACGGCAGTTCGCCGGCGATCAGGCGACGGGCCTCGGAGACGGCGCTCAACGGCGTGTCGGCGCGAATCACCAGGCACGCCGCCTCGCCCTGCTGCTCCAGCAAGATCCCATAGCGACGGGCAAAGCCGAACGGCAGGCGTGGTGTCATGGCGCCCCGACCTTCTGCCGTCGCAAGTCGATCGCCGGCTCCGCGTCGTCACCGTCGAACAGTTGCCGGGCCTCACGCGGCAGCAACAGCGAGTTGCTCTTCCCGGCGGCGGGCTGACTGAGCTGGCGCAGGCTGTTGTAGCGCTGCTCGCTGACTTCGGAGATATCTTCCTTGGAGCGGACGATGGTCGGCCGCAGGAACACCATCAGATTGGTTTTTTCATGCCTCTCGCTGTTCCAGCGAAACAGGGCACCCAGGTACGGGATATCGCGCAGCAGCGGCACACCGCTTTCCTGGACACGGACGCTGTCCTTGATCAGCCCGCCGATCACGATGATCTCGCCGTCGTCGGCCAGGATGGTGCTCTTCAGGGCACGTTTGTTGGTGATCAGGTCATCGGTGATTTCCGCACTCTTGGCCAGCTCGGAGTTTTCCTGCTCGACCTGCAGACGCAGGGTCGAACCTTCATTGATATGCGGGCGGATCTTCAGCTTGATCCCGATATCATGGCGCGTGACCGTGTTGTAGGGCTTGCCGTTGCCGTCATCGGAGGGCTGGTAGGAACCGCTCTTGAACGGCACGTTCTGGCCGACCAGGATCTCCGCTTCCTGGTTGTCCAGGGTCAACAGGCTGGGGGTGGACAGCACGTTGTTGCGGGTGTTGCTCGCCAGGGCGGACACCAGCATGCCGAAACGATCATTACCAACACGCAACACGGCACCATCGGGAAGCGTGGCATTGCTGCCACTGAGCTTGGGCAGGGTGATATTGGCGCCGGCAAAGGTGATCCCGCCCTCGATGCTGCCGGACTTGCCGCCCCACTGCACGCCCAGGGCTTCGTTGATATCCCCGGAAATTTCGACAATCGCCGCATGGATCAACACCTGCGAACGCGGCTGGTCGAGTTGCCGGACAATGTTTTCCAGGGTGCGGATCTGGCTCGGTTCGGCGATCAGCACCAGGGCATTCTGGCTTTCGTCGGCCTTGACCAAGGCCTTGGCGGTGGTCGCGTCGCGATTGGCGGCAGCGCCGGCTTCCTGACCGAGTCCCTGCCCCATGGCATCCAGCACCTCGGCCAACTGCTTGGCGTCGCTGTGCCGCAGACGGATCACCCGGGCATTGTCGGCCACGCTCGCCGCCGGGGTGTCGAGGGAACGGGCAAGGTCCATCAGGCGCCTGCGTACGTCCTGGGTGCCGATGATCACCAGGCGGTTGTTGCGCGAATCGGCGATGACCTGGCTCCCCGATTCGGCGCCTTGCCGGCCCAGGGATTGCTCCATCATCCGCGCCAACTCATTCGCCAACCCGTGACGCAACTGGATGACGTCATGGGCATTCTTCTGCCCGAGGTCCAACTGCCGGACGATCTTCGCGATACGTCGGACATTCGCCGCGCTATCGGTGATGACCAGGGCATTGGCCGACGCCGACGGACCGACATAACCGTTGACCGAGACCAGCGGCCGCACCAGCCCGGCGATATCCGCAGCGACGCTGCTGCCCAGCGCCACCACCTCGGTGACGAACTGGCCGCCCAGGGCATTGGCACTATTGACGCTGCTGGCGCGGGTACGGGCATCGGCCACCGGCGCGATAAGAATGCGGTCGCCTTCGTCGATCACCGTGAAGTTATGCGCGTCGAGCACCGAATAGAACAGCCGACGCACCCCTTCACGGTCCAGGGCCTGTTCGGAAAGGACCGTGATCCGCCCCTGCACCCGCGGGTCGAGCACCACCGTGGTACCGAGAATCGAGGACATTTCCCGCACCACATCGCGCAACTCGGCATCGTTCATCGCCAGTTGCCATTGCGGCTCGTCGGCCCGCAGGCCCGGCGCCAACAGCAGGCTGGCGACCAGGCTCAAGAACGTCAGGCAGCGCCGGGCGGATTTGAAGGATCGGTTCATTTACTCACTCTGGCGCTGCGTGGCCGTCGGTCGAAGATAAAGGGAAGAAGCCGGGACGGCGGCGTCAGGCACGGGCCCGTTGAGCCTCTGCAAGGTGGTACGGCCCGGCGGTTCCAGAGCCAACAGCTCCTCGCGACCATTGCGCCAGAGCACCACCCGGCCGCTCTCGATCCGACGCAGGATGCTGCCCCCCGGCAGGCTTTCCCCCACCCGGTAGATCCGCTGGCCCTCGGCCCCCGCCAGCAAGGCACGGGAGTCGCCGACGCTGGAGACAAAGCTGGCCCGCAACTTCAAGGGCTCGGCGCTGCGGGCCAAAGCCCCCTGGGCCGCCAGCCCCATGACCGTGGCAACGGCGGCATGATTGAGCGGCACACGTTCGGCAGGCACGGCCCGGCTGTTGGCCTGCACCGTGGGTAACGTCGGCAATGCCTGACGAAACACCCGTTCGCCCCACAACGACAGCGCGGCATAACCCAGCGGCAACGCACATAACGCCAGGCTCAGGATGCCCATTCGGTCCTTCAGGGTTCGCCCACTCACCACAGCATCCGCCGGAGTATTCGATGACCGGAAATTTCATGGCGGATAACAGCGCCAATATGCAACACCACCAGGACTGCCAGAACAACGCAGGAAACATCGTGGACCTTTTTGAAAACAGCGACGAGTGCGACATTTTCAATAGGGGCAGGGATCAAGAAAAGGCCAAATGGATTGATGGCCCGGTCCATCATCATGACTCCGGTTGCCAATACGAAGCCGGTCACCAGATAAATAACTTTATGAACCCAAAAAGCCGTCCACTGCGCGAGTGTTCGGTCAATCTGTCCCCTCGAAAGAAAAGAAAGAAAAATCCTGACAATAAAAAACGGAATAAACAGCGCCGTGACAGACACATTAAAAGAACCTACAGTTTCTTTAAGCACTGGCGAAGTATTCAAAAAGGCCATATAAAAGCCACTGATCAGCGCCCACAAAATAACGACGGCTGACAGCCAGTGAAGAAAGATTTGCGTTCTAGAGTAAAACAATCGCGCTCACCCAAAACCAGGTAACAGTATCGCCAATAAACCGAATACGCCGGGCTGCCCAACAGCCCGGCGCTGAACCCTAGGGGTTATTTAGCGATCCAGGCATCTGTCCAGTTTGATCCGACACCAGGCACATAGTGATGGCTGTCGATCTTGCACCAGTCACCCACGGGGAGCGGCTTGCATTCGTAGACGTTACCGTCCCTGGACAACACCTTGGTCCCGGGCTGATAACTTGCGATACCCTGCGGATACTCGAAGTCGTAATCCTGGCTGCCACCTTCACCGCCAAGCTCCACGGATGCCAGATCCTGACGAGTGGTACGGCCGCCATCGACGGTCACACCGATCAACTTGAGCTGGTGGATACCCGGCTCGCTACGCACGTCCATGTTCAGCCAGGTGCTGCCGGCCTCCACGAGTTGTGTCAGGGTGCCCACTGGATTGTTGGCGGCATCGAAGAGCTCGGCCTTGATGTCCATTTTACGGTTGGTGAGCACCGGGAAAGGCATCGCCAAGCGTCCTTCCTTGAGTTCAAAGTTGGTGCCGATAGCGGAAATCCGCATGCTCGCATCAGCGTCTTCCTGCATCAGCACATCGAGTTCATAACGATTCACACCACTTTCAGCCTTGGCGAACAGCTTGTTAATGCCCTTTATCGGCTCGATGGCACCGTCTTCACCACGGACACCGGCACGGACCAGCGTCTGGCTCCGGTTGATTTGCTCGGCCAGCTTGAACGACCAGTTCTCCGGCTTGCCCTCCTCGTTGTCGGCGATGGTGATTTCAGTGCTGTACTCGGCACTTTCACCCTCACCGGTCATGGCGCGGGCCTTGACCTTGTCACCGGCCAGCAGGGCTTGGGTCGGCGTGATGTTACCGACGGTTTTCCAGCCATCCGGCGCCTGTTCCTCGGCCACGATATTCACGTCGACCACGTTGTGGAACGCACTGCCGGTGTCATCCACGGTCCATATGCCCAGGATCACATGATGCCCGCTCTTGTCGGCGGGAATCTGGCACTCATGTTTCTCACGAGCCGGCCCTTCACTGCCCTGAGGCTTGTCGATGGGCTGTCGACCGCCCGCATCCACAAAGCAGAACGGCGTCAGATCGAACGAAGCACGTGTCAACGGCAGGTTGGGGTTCCAGCCGTTTTGGGTAATGAAGTACTCATACTTGGTTGCCGGGTGGCTGGCCTTGTAGTACCAGTCAAAGTTGATCGTACGATCAGTGATTTCGGTCTTGTACCAGCGGCTGGCCGACTGGATATCCATTGCAGCGAACAGGGCTATCCCACCACTGGCAATCTTGCCATCAGCCACGCCGGTAGCCGGGAAGCCCTTGGCGGTTTCACCGACGCTATGCGGCTCGTACTGCGCGCCACCGCAATCCTTGTTCAAGCCCTTCTGGCAAGCAAAGGCCCGGGACGGCGGATCATTCAGATAACCGTGCGCGGCGACATGCTGCGAGGCGACCAGGGTCGCGATGACCGCCAGGGAAGAGACACACCCCGACGCCTTGCCAAGTGCCGACATCTTTCTTTTCATGCGATTCAACTCCAGACTTATCCTATTTATCGGGTGGCCAGACATCCCTCCAAGATGAACGTCCCCCTCTTACTTCCATCGATACCCAATCAATCTACGCCGCCGTCCTGACCGCAAAGATCAACCGCGAAAGTTCCATACCCCGTCAAAGGCGTCACGTCTTACAAAACAATTAAATTTCGGAGTACGCATTGTACGAAGCTGTATTTTTTTATATGTAGGAAAGATCCTGTGAAGACGCGCGACAGCTCTCCACTTCACTTATTCACCCAGGCGTTCGAATTCCGTCCAAGACTTTGTAACTAGACACGACCAAACATGAAGATGTTGAGTAGACGTCTCCGCATTAACGCCCAGAAAAGAATACTCCGACGCCCCATAGAGGAAGGCTTTACGGACAAGTCGATAAGCCGGTGGTTATCCGGACAGCACCCCGAATAGATTGCGAAGAATGAACCAGTAGCAGCAGGATAAGGAAAAACACGAAGGACTAAACGCAAAAACCCCGCCGAGGCGGGGTCATTGAGGAGACGCGGGGAAGATCAGCGATGGTACTGCGCGGAAAACTCGTGCACGGCGTTGATAAACGCACCGGCATGTTCCGGGTCGACTTCCGGCGTGATGCCATGGCCGAGGTTGAACACATGGCCGGAACCTTCGCCAAAGCTTGCGAGAATACGCGCCACTTCGGTACGGATGGCCTCGGGCTTGGCGTAGAGCACGGTCGGGTCCATGTTGCCTTGCAAGGCGACCTGGTGGCCGACACGACGACGGGCTTCGCCCAGATCGCAGGTCCAGTCCAGGCCCAGGGCATCGGCCCCTGCTTCGGCAATGCTTTCCAGCCACAGGCCGCCGTTCTTGGTGAACAGGATCACCGGAACCTTGCGCCCTTCGTGCTCGCGGATCAGGCCGCTGACGATCTTGCGCATATAGGCCAGGGAGAACTCCTGGTAGGCCGCTGCCGAGAGGTTGCCGCCCCAGGTGTCGAAAATCTGCACGGCCTGGGCCCCGGCGAGGATCTGGCCGTTGAGGTAGGAAGTGACCGACTGCGCCAGCTTGTCCAGCAGCAGGTGCATGGCCTGGGGATTGTCGTAGAGCATGGCCTTGGTCTTGCGGAAGTCTTTCGACGAGCCGCCTTCGACCATGTAGGTGGCCAGGGTCCAGGGGCTGCCGGAGAAGCCGATCAGCGGCACGCGGCCATTGAGCTCGCGGCGAATGGTGCTGACCGCGTCCATGACATAACCCAGGTCCTTCTGCGGATCGGGGATCGGCAGCGCCTCGATATCGGCCAGGGTGCTGACGACTTTCCTGAAGCGCGGACCTTCGCCGGTTTCGAAGTACAGGCCCTGGCCCATGGCGTCGGGGATGGTCAGGATGTCGGAGAAGAGGATCGCGGCGTCCAGGCCCGGATAACGGTCCAGGGGCTGCATCGTGACCTCGCAGGCGAACGACGGGTTCATGCACAGGCTCATGAAGTCGCCGGCCTTGGCGCGACTGGCGCGGTATTCCGGCAGGTAGCGACCGGCCTGGCGCATCATCCACACAGGGGTGACATCGACGGGCTGCTTGAGCAGGGCGCGAAGGAAACGGTCGTTCTTCAGGGCAGTCATGTCGGCATCCGGAAAAAAAGTGCGGGCATTTTCTCAGAGCGCGACGCAAAAGGCACGGCAAGAGCCGTGCCTTTTGTCTATCGGGTCAATTTGTCGCGGACATCAGGTGTCGATCAGACACCCAGGTAATCGAGAATCCCCTCGGCGGCATTGCGCCCTTCGAAGATCGCCGTCACCACCAGGTCGGAACCGCGCACCATATCGCCACCGGCAAAAATCTTCGGGTTGCTGGTCTGGTGCTTGAACTGAGCCTGTTCCGGAGCCACCACGCGGCCCTGGCTGTCGGTCTCGATGCTGAACTGCTCGAACCACGGCGCCGGACTCGGACGGAAACCGAAGGCGATGACCACGGCGTCGGCCGGGATGATCTCCTCGGAGCCCGGGATCGGCTCGGGGCTGCGACGGCCACGGGCGTCCGGCTCGCCGAGACGGGTCTCGACCACCTTCACGCCTTCGACCTTGTCTTCACCGACAATCGCGATCGGCTGGCGGTTGTAGAGGAACTTCACGCCTTCTTCCTTGGCGTTCTTCACCTCTTTGCGCGAGCCGGGCATGTTCGCCTCGTCCCGACGATAGGCACAGGTCACCGACTTGGCGCCCTGGCGAATCGAGGTCCGGTTGCAGTCCATCGCCGTATCGCCACCACCGAGTACCACGACCTTCTTGCCCTTCATGTCGACGAAATCTTCCGGCGACTTTTCAAAGCCCAGGTTGCGGTTGACGTTGGCGATGAGGAAATCCAGGGCGTCGTAGACGCCCGGCAAATCCTCGCCGGCAAAGCCGCCCTTCATGTAGGTGTAGGTGCCCATGCCCATGAACACGGCATCGTATTCGGCGAGCAGTTGCTCCATGGTCACGTCCTTGCCCACCTCGGTGTTGAGGCGGAACTCGATGCCCATGCCGCTGAAAACTTCGCGACGATTGCTCAGCACGCTCTTTTCCAGCTTGAACTCGGGAATACCGAAGGTCAGCAGACCGCCGATTTCCGGGTTCTTGTCGAACACCACCGGGGTCACCCCGCCACGCACCAGCACGTCGGCACAGCCCAGGCCCGCGGGCCCGGCACCGATGATCGCGACCCGCTTGCCGGTCGGCTTGACCTTGGACATGTCCGGACGCCAGCCCATGGCGAACGCGGTGTCGGTGATGTACTTCTCCACCGAA
>Ga0302156_10000142_pt1 | contig 64389 bp, 58 predicted proteins | sample I_Bog_N3_2_FD_193503 | JGI IMG/M metagenome (GOLD analysis project Ga0302156, IMG submission 193503) | Peat permafrost microbial communities from Stordalen Mire near Abisko, Sweden - I_Bog_N3_2 | ecosystem: Environmental > Terrestrial > Soil > Wetlands > Peat | place: Sweden: Abisko, Stordalen... | reverse complement strand
TCAATGGTGAGCAGGTTTTCGTGCGCGCGCAATGAAGAGACCACCGTGGTGAATAGCTTTTGTACCGTCAGTTCGGTCTTGGTCTTGTAGTCGTTGATATCGTAGTCGAGAATCACTTCTTGCTCGGGCGCCTGGCCCGGCTGTCCGGTGCGCAACACGATACGGGCGGTTTGATTGTTGAGTTCGTTGCGTATGCGATGCACCAGCTTCAGGCCGGCGTCATCGGTTTCCATCACCACATCGAGTAATATCAGCGCGGTATCCGGATGCTCTGAAATCATGTCGAAACCTTCTCGCGCCGACGTAGCGTAAAGCAACAGCAGCCCGCGGTCCTTGTAGCGAATATCCTGGATCGCCAGTCGGGTTGCGGTGTGCACATCTTTTTCGTCGTCGACAATCAAGACTTTCCACGGTTGCTTCTGCGGTGCGGCCAGCACGAGTGACGTGTCGGTATCATCGTCGAGCAGCCAGTTGTCTTCATCCGGTAGTGACTCTAGGTGCGCCATCAAGAACTCTCCTTCTGAGCGATTTGTGGAGCAATGCTAGGCAGGGTGATCGAGAACGTGGTGCCTTGCCCAATCTCGCTTTCGACCTCGATGTGGCCTCCCAGTCGCTGCCTAACAATATTATATACTATGTGTAATCCTAGCCCGCTGCCACCGCTGGCGCGCCGGGTGGTGAAGAACGGTTGAAAAATCTTGCCCATATTCTCCGCGGCTATGCCCTTGCCGTTATCGTGTATCGACAGGTCAACCATGCCGGCGCTCGCGTGTCGCGCCACAATATTGATCTGTCCCGCCTGTCCTTCGTCAAAGGCATGAGTTAGCGCATTGACCAGCAAGTTGGTGACGACCTGCGATAGCGCGCCGGGGAAACTGTCCATCAACAGGTCACTTTCGCACTCGATGCTCACTGTGATCTGGGTGCGCTTGAATTTAGGACGCAGGCTGGTAATGATTTCCTGCAAATAGTCCTCTAGCTGAAAGTCGCGCCGCGCCTCGCTGGTTTGATCCACGGCGACTTGCTTGAAACTATGAATCAAGTTGGCGGCGCGTTCGGCGTTCGACAGAATCAACTCACAGCATTCTTGCGCCGTATGCAGATAATTTTGGAAGTCACTTTTCTTGATGCTGCCGGTTTCTAGTTCTAAACTGATTTTTTCGGTGATTTGCGCCAGGTGCGAGGCCGTGGTGAGCGAGATGCCGACCGGGGTGTTGATTTCATGCGCAACGCCCGCGACCAAGCCCCCCAGGGATGCCATTTTTTCGGACTCGACTAGGGTTTGTTGCGTCTGAACCAGTCGCTGGTAGGCATCCTGAGCTTTTTCCTTTTCTTCGCGCGCAGTGGATTCGGCCTGGGTTCGCCGCTTCAAATCGACCATGATGCGCTCGACGATACGGTTAAAACTTTGAATGACCGCGCCAAATTCGTTGTTCTGATTGCTGGTGATGGTGGCGGTTTCGACGTCACTGCTGCTGGCGGCCAGGTCGAGCGCATCTTGCAGCTTGGTTAGCGGTTGGAATACGAAATAGCGTAATGCATAGCTCATCATGATTAAGATCATCAAGTCGAGCACGACAATCTGCAGTACGATTTCCATCAGCCGATTGCGCAACTTGGCGTTAAGCTCCTTGCGTGATAGATAAACCACCGCGCTGCCAAGCGTTTCCTTGCCTTGGTAGACGATCGGTACCGTCAACACATCGTCCGCCGCGGGGACTTCAGACGGTGTCATATCTCGCAGGCCATGGCTATCTCGAATGCGGCCAATATTCAGGCCCGCATCGCCCTTGATGCGGATGGCAATGAGCGACTGCCAGCCCAATTCGGCGTCCAGTGTGAGTTGAATGTATTGGTCATCCAGTTGCCATACCCCATGCGGCAGGGAGAGCGCCAAACGTTCCACCAGCGCGCTGCGTAACTCGCGATAGTCGGCCTCGCCTTGGGCCTTGCTATTGCCAAAAGACACCGCGCCCATAATCGCGACGATGACGGTGATGCCGACAATCAGCCAGATCGTAAGCTGGGCTTTGATGCTTTTCATCATGCAGCGCATTCCTCCCTCAATCAGCGTAAACAAGCCAATTTTAAAACGCAAAATCACCTTCAATATTTACAGTATATTTGGCCACGCTCATTTTGCGCGGTTTCCAAGCGTTCTAAGTCAGGGAAGGCGGCGTTTGATCGGGATTTTTTGCAATAGCAGACCACAGAGAATGAGTGCGAGTCCCTGCCCGGTCGAGGCCAATATGGGCTCTCCCAGTATGAAATGAATCAGCATCAGTGAGAGCAGCGGCGAGAGGAAAATCAAATTGGCGATTTTGGCCGTGCTATCGGTCAACTTCATCGCATACAGCCACAAGGCGAAAGTGAAGCCCATTTCAAACGCCCCGACATAGGCCGCGCCGAGCAAGCCTTGCCAGGCAACGGCGTGTAATTCCCCGCTATAGGCGCACCAGGCGAGGGTCAGTGGCAGCGATAGCGCGAAATTCAGCGTCAGGGCGATGACCGGCTCGCGGTGGTCGCGCGTGTTGATCAGCCAATAGCCCGCCCAGAGCACGGTGGAGGCCAGGGCAAAACCCACGCCCAGCGGCTGGCTGAAGTGCAGCGATAACAGAGCGCCATGGGTGGCGATGGTTAGCACCCCAAGATAGCAAATCAATGCCGCCAGACCATCCTGCAGCTTGAGCGGCTGCTTGAGCAGGGGAATGGCTAGTAGCGTCATGGTTAACGCCCAGGTGTAATTGATCGCCTGGGCTTCTTGCGCCGTCAGTAGGGCATAAGCATGAAACAACAATAGATAGTAGAGCAGGGGGTTGATTGCCCCGAGCATCAAGGAGCGTTTCCAATGCTGGCGCGCACTTTCCACGAGCTGGCCCAAACGCTGTTGCCAGCCGAGCAATGCCAATAACGCGAATAGCGAAAACAGGCTGGCGTAAAGCACCAGTTGTGCCGGGTGCAAATGCGCCAGGCTGATTTTGAACGCGGTGGCCACCGTCGACCAGGCCAGTACCGCGCTTAAACCAGCCGCATAGGCCTGATGTTGGGGTTTCATCGCGCGCCCTCTTTCCAAGGGAGGTGCTCGCTTGGCAGTAGCTGGTTCAGGATGTGGCCAATTCGGCTGGCGCTGTGCGCCGCGGTCAGACCGAGCGGCCCCCCCGCTTCCCGCGAATATTCATCGCCGATGCGTCCATGGGCGTAGACCGCCAGGGATGCCGCGGCAAATGCCTCTAGCCCCTGCGCCAACATGGCGGCGCAGAGCCCGGTGAGTACGTCGCCTTGACCGGCGGCGGCCAGCGCCGGACCACCGGTGGTGTTGATATGGTAATAGCCATCGGCGCCAACAATCAGGCTGCCCGCCCCCTTGAGGATCACCACGCAATGAAAACGCCGCGCCAGCGCGCGCGCCACCTGCAGTCGGTCGGCTTGGACCTCGGCGGTGCCAAGCGCCAAAAGGCGCGCCGCTTCGGCCGGGTGAGGCGTCAGAATTGTCACAGCCGCGCGGCTAGCGCAGCGCTGTGCAAGTTCGGGGTGGCGCGCCAGCAGATTGAGCGCGTCGGCATCTAGTACCAGTGGCTGAGGACAGTCCAGGACCGACATCAGAAGTTGCAAGGCGGCGGCGTCCTGTCCGAGGCCCGGGCCCAGCGCCAGGACATCGCAGTCCGGCAATGGGGCGGCGGCATCGCGGATCATCAGTTCCGGGGCCGAGGGGTCAACCGCCAGGCGCGTGTCCAGAGCCGCTATCACGACTTTTCCCGCCCCCGCCTGAAGCGCGGCGCGTCCGGCCAGAAGCACGGCGCCAAGCATGCCGCGCGCGCCGCCAAGTACGGCGACGGTGCCGTAGCAGCCCTTATGACTGTCGTGCCGGCGCGCCAGTCTTGCCGCGCTGGGGTGGTTCAGCGCTCCTTCAGGCTCGCTGCCGCTCCAGCCGGGGTGATCCAGGCGCGCCAGGGTGACCTGGCCGGCCAAATCGGCGCCGCTGCCGGTAAACAGGCCGGGCTTATGGCATAAAAATGTGAGTGTGGCCTGGGCGCGAATCGCCGCGTTGACGGTGGCGCCACGATACGGATCAAGGCCCGAAGGGGTGTCCAGGGCGAGAATCGGCGCGCCGAGCGCGTTCAGACGTTCGATCAGGTCGCACCAGGCGGGGCTGAACGAGCGCGAGATGCCGATGCCGAACAGCCCGTCAATCACCAGGTCGGGGCGCGGGTAAGGCTGCGGCAGCAGGCGGTAGGTCGGCGCCGCCAATGCCTCCCAGTGGTCCAGGGCGCGCTGGGTGGCGGAACTGGTGGGAGTTTGCGCCAACAGGACTTCGACGCTAAAGCCCGCCTCAGTGAGCAAGCGCGCGGCGATAAGCGCGTCGCCACCATTGTTGCCGGGCCCCGCGGCGACCAAAATACGGGCGTCACGGTTAAAACGTTGCGCCACCCAGCCGAGCACCGCCGCCGCCGCGCGCGGCATGAGGTCGATTCCCGCGTTTTGCGCCCGAAGTTCGAGCGCGCGTAGGTCGTTTAATCCGTAGATGGCGCGTTGCATGATGTCTCCTCCCCCCAGCGCGGCATCAACTGATGGCTGATCGATAACTGATCGAGAATCCGCGCAACGACAAAATCAACCATATCGTCCACGGTTTTCGGGTGAGTATAAAAACCCGGCGCCGGCGGCAAAATCACCACGCCGAGGCGCGCCAATTTGAGCATGTTTTCCAGGTGAATCACCGATAATGGCGTCTCTCGCGGCACTAAAACCAGTTTACGGCCTTCTTTAATCATGACGTCGGCGGCGCGCTCGATCAAATTATCGGATAGTCCCTGGGCAATTGCGGCCAACGCCCCCATGGTGCATGGACACACCACCATGGCATCCGCCGGATTGCTCCCCGAGGCCACTGGGGCAAACCATTCTTCGCGGCCAAACACCTTAAGTTGACCCGGCGCCGGCTGGTAACGTTGGGTCAGCCAGGCCTCGGCTTCAGCCGGTCTACCGGGCAAGGTCAAGCTCATCTCTTGCTGGGCAACAATTTGTGCCGCCTGCGAGTACAACACCCACGTGTGTACCCCGGCGCGCACCAGGCAGTCGATTAATCGCAGACCATAAGGCAGGCCGGAAGCGCCAGTCAGCGCGACAGTAACAGTTTGGGCTGTACGCATTGCATTCTTTTCTTTAGTTGCCGGAGCGTCTAAATCAAGTCGTGAGATAGTTGACGGTGACGCAGCATGACCTGCTGATCGGGAAAGGCTTGCGCCAGCTGCTGCGCGATATATACCGAGCGGTGCTGGCCACCGGTACAGCCAATGGCCACGGTCAGATAGCTACGGTTTTCTTGACTGAAATGGGGTAGCCATTCTTGGATCATATGGCGAATATCCTCGATCATGCGCGCCACCAACGGTTCGTTGGCCAGGAAATCAATCACCGGCTGATCGAGTCCGGTCAGCGGCCGCAGTTCATCGATATAGAACGGGTTAGCCAGGCAGCGCACATCAAAGGTGAAATCCGCGTCCAGCGGCACGCCATGCTTGAATCCAAATGACTGAAACACTAAGGTCAGGCGGCTGTCATCGGCATCGACCAGTTCTTTGACCCAACCGCGCAGACTATTGGCGGCCAAGTCGGTGGTATCGATACGTGTGCCAAGCTCCTGAATGCAGCCCAGCATGTCTTTTTCCACACTGATGCATTCCCTGACGGTCAGAACCCCCTTGCCAGACAGTGGGTGGCGGCGGCGCGTTTCTGAGAACCGTTTGACCAGGGTTTCATCTTGCGCTTCCAGAAACAGCAGGCGCACATCCACGGACTGGGCGCGCAGCTTGTCCATTTCATGCGGTAGAGCGCCAAGTGAAGGGCTGGAGCGGACATCGACGCTGATGGCGATGCGCTCGAAACCATAATCACGATACAGTGCCACGGCTTCGGACAACATGGTCGCCGGCAAGTTGTCGACGCAGTAAAACCCCGAGTCTTCCAAGGCGCGAAGGGCAATCGATTTTCCCGACCCGGAAAGGCCGCTAATCAATATCAGCTGCATGTTCCTGATCCCTGAGAAAATTGGTGTGCCGTTCGATAAATTCTCGAGTGCTATCAATGCCGCGCAGTTGCAGTATGTAATTGCGCACTGCGGCTTCCACCAACACCGCCAGATTGCGTCCAGCGGCCACTGGCAAGACCACTTTGCGCACGGTGACGCTTAAGATATCCTGGGTTTCCGATTGGATATTCAGGCGGTCGAGCGCCTGCATCGCCTGGTCGTTGGCCTTGACCAAGTGAATGATCAGTTTCAGTACCTTTTTCGGCCGTACCGCGGTTTCGCCGAAAATAGTGCGGATGTTGAGAATGCCCAGACCGCGTACTTCGAGAAAATCGCGCAACAGCGGTGGGCAACGACCTTCGAGGGTTTCCGGGCCGATACGGTAGAGCTCAACCGCATCGTCGGCCACCAGACCATGGCCGCGCGAAATCAGGTCCAGCGCCAGTTCGCTCTTGCCCATTGCCGAGTCGCCCATAATCAACACGCCGATTTCCAGTACATCGAGAAACACCCCGTGCAGTACCGTGGAGACCGCCAGCGCGCGCGCCAGATAGATGCGCAACACATCCATCAGGTAAGGGCTTTCCAGCGGCGTGGACATCAACGGCACGCTGTGGCTGTGGCAATAGTCGCGCAGTAGTTTGGGCACCGCCTGGGCGTTGGCGACCATCACTACCGACATACTTTTGTGGAATAGTTGATCCAGCGCGGTTTTAGCGGCGGATTGTTCCAGCCGGTTCAAATAATCGACTTCCGCCAGTCCAAGTACCTGCACGCGGTTGGGGTGGATGAAGTTCAGGTGACCGACCAGCGCCAGCGTGGGCTTTTGCTCGTCGATGCCGATGATATTGTCCGCGCCCGCGGTACCTACAACCCAGCTGAGATTGAGCTTCTGCTGGTTTTCCTGGTAGAGCTTGCGTACGGTTATGCTAGGCATCGGCGGACCACTTGGCGAGAATGCGGTAGAGTTCGTCCGCGCTCGGAGCGGCCAGCAGCTCTTCGCGCAGCGTGCGACTGGAGAACAGTTGCGCCAGTTCGGACAGAACCTGCAGATGCAGGTCGGTGGCTTGTTCCGGAACCAGCAGCACGAATAGGTTTTGTACGGGCTTGCCGTCCGGCGCGTCAAACGGAATCGGGGCTTTCAGGCGAATGAATACCGCGGCGGCCTCTTTCATGCCGTGCGCGCGGCCATGGGGAATGGCAACTCCTTGCCCCAGGCCGGTTGAGCCGAGTTTTTCTCGGGCAAACAGACAATCAAAGACTTCACTGCGGGCAATGCCGCAGGTGTTTTCAATCAAAAGCCCCACTTGTTCGAAGACGCGCTTTTTACTGCTGACGTCCAGGTCGATCAGTATGTGCTCGCGGGAGAGAATCTTGCCGATCTGTTTCATATCGTTCAGTAAGTGGCTCGGGCGGTGCGACGGGCAGGGGCCCGATTCCGCCAGACAAACAAAAACGGGAACCCGAAGGTTCCCGCCGGTTTATTTAACACCTTACACCGAAGCTTCCGGTTGCGCGCCTGGCGCGCCGCGATGCTCGGATTGCTTTTCTTTGAATTTGAGAACCTGGCGATCCAGCTTGTCCATCAACAAGTCGATGGCCGCGTACATGTCGGACTCGGTGGCTTCAACATGAATGTCTTTTCCGGATAGGTGAACGTTAACCTCGGCTTTCTGAATCAGCTTGTCCACGGACAGGGTGACGGAGACATCGATAAGTTCGTCTACGTGGCGGCTGATGCGTTCCAGCTTGCTTTCAATATAGTCGCGCAGGGACGAGGTGATCTCTAGGTGAAGACCGGTCACTTTGATGTTCATACCCTAACTCCTTACTTTGTTGCCATGATGAATGTTCAGTCGGGTCGACCAAACAGACGGATGCTGTTTACAGTGCCTTGCGTTGGTTAACCGGCGCTATTTGCATGGCTTCACGATACTTGGCAACCGTGCGCCTTGCAACCTGAATTCCGCGCTTTGCCATTTCTTCGGCAATGGCACTATCTGATAGAGGCTTAGCGGGGTTCTCCGTGTCGAGTAACTGACGGATCAGGGCTTTAATCGAGGTTGCCGAGCATTCCTGACCGCTGTCAGTTTCCAGTGAGCTGCCAAAGAAGTATTTCAATTCGAACAGGCCGCGCGGGCACAGGAGATACTTCTGAGTCGTCACTCTGGAAATGGTGGATTCGTGCAATCCAAGCTCATCCGCGATATCACGCAGAATCATCGGACGCATCGCCACTTCACCTTGTTCAAAGAACGCTTGTTGCTTTTCAACTATAGCTTCCGACACTTTTAGGATAGTGTCAAATCGTTGCTGGATGTTCTTGATCAACCACCGTGCCTCCTGCAGTCGGCCGGAAAGTTCGCCTGGCGCCTGGCGGTTTTCCGACAGCAGGCGGGCGTACATTTGATTGACGCGCAGTTGTGGCACCGCCGCGCTATTGAGCTCCGCCACCCAATGCCCCTTGCGCTTTCTGACGGTCACATCCGGAGTCAGATAATGTGTGTCGGGCGCGCCAAAGCCGGCCGCAGGCCGTGGGTTCAGGCTGGCGATGAGTGCCTGCGCAGCGCGCAGCGCGGCGTCGTCGATGTTCAATACCCGCTTGAGGCGCGCATAATCGCGCGCGCCGAGTAAAGCCAGATGCTGGGTTACTATCTCTTGTGCCAGGGTACAGGTAGTGGACGCATCCGCGCGACGTTGTAACTGCAGGGTCAGTGACTCTGCCAGCGAGCGCGCGCCGACTCCCGTCGGTTCAAACTGTTGCAGCAGCGCCAGCGCGACCGCCAGTTCTGATTCATCGATTTCCAGCTCAGCCGGCAGACCTTCCGCCAGCTCGTCGAGTGGTGTCGTCAAGTAGCCGTCGTCATCCAATTCCTCAATCAACAGCTGCACAACGGCCTGATCACGGGTACTCAGCGCCACCTCACCCAATTGCGCCAACAAGTGCTCGCGCAGAGTAGGGTAGATCGGAACGTTGTTCATCGGATCGAATTCGTCGTCGTGCGCCCGACCCGAGCTGCTGCTGCCTCCCCCCCAGTCTTGCAACGACTCGGTGGCGCTATCTTGCGAACTGGAGTCGCGCTCCGGCGCCTCTGCTTCTGGCGCCGAGGCCTCCCCGGTCGGTGCCGGCTCGCGCGCCTCTTCGCCGTGGGACTGCTCCTCGCCACGTTCCAACATCGGATTATCCAGCAGAAAACGCTCGACTTCAGTCTGCAAGTCAAGTGTGGACAGTTGCAACAGCTTGATGGACTGCTGCAGCTGCGGCGTCAGCGTGAGCTGCTGGGAAACTCTGAGTTGTAGCGTCTGTTTCATGGCGCGTTACAGTTGGAAGTGTTCGCCCAGATAGACCCTGCGCACCCGTTCATCGTTGACCAGGGCTTCCGGCTTACCTGATGCCAGAACCGCTCCGTCGCTGATGATGTAGGCGCGGTCGCAAATCCGCAGGGTTTCCCGGACGTTGTGGTCGGTGATCAATACGCCGATACCACGCAATTTCAAAAATGAAATGATTTTCTGGATATCGATCACCGCAATCGGGTCGACACCGGCAAACGGTTCATCCAGCAGAATAAACCGCGGCCGCGTGGCCAGAACGCGGGCGATTTCCACCCGACGGCGTTCGCCACCCGACAGTGACAGGGCATTATTGTTGCGTAAATGAGCAATATTCAGATCGTCGAGCAGCAGGTTTAGCTGTGACTCCAAGTCGTCTTTGCTGAGCTTGCCGATCTCCAGAATGGCGCGGATGTTTTCATCCACCGTCATTTTGCGAAAGATCGAGGCTTCTTGCGGCAGATACCCGAGACCTAGGCGCGCGCGCTGATGGATCGGCAGATGAGTGATCGACTGCTGATCCAGCTTGATGTCGCCACCGTCCGCGCCGACCAGGCCGACGATCATGTAGAAGCTGGTGGTCTTCCCCGCGCCGTTGGGCCCGAGTAGTCCGACCACCTCGCCACTTTTGATTTCCAGCGAGACGTCTTTTACAACGGTGCGCTTTTTATAACGTTTCTTTAGACGCTCAACACTGAGCACGCTTACTGTCATGGCTGTTTTCCACTGCCATCACTGGCTTTTTGTTTTTGGGGTTGCAGGATCACCGTGACACGACCCTTGTTGACCGTGTTGGCGCCGCCGCCCTGGCTATGATAGATCTGGGTTTGTGTGTCATAAACGATCACATCGCCGATCACCAGATCTTCGCCCTTCTTAACTCGGGCATTGGTGGTCAGTATCGCCGTATGTTTGATGGTGTCGTAATCGATACGATTGGCCTGGCCCACGATCCACACCGGTGTCGGACCTGGATCGTCGGTTTTTTGACGGAAGGTCACAATGCGCCCGGTGGCGACCATGATTTCATTGCCCTGTGGGTCGCGCTTGACCGTAACATGATCCGCGCGCAGTACCAGTGTGCCTTGGGTAATCACCACATTGCCATCGCCATCCGTGGTGCCTTTGACCTGATCCAGTGTCATGCGGTCGGCATCAACCTGAATCGGCTTGTTGCGGTCTGCTTGCTCAGCGTGCGCCAACGGCGCCATCAGGCCGCATAGCAGCGCCAGCGTCAAGAAAGAGTTATTACGCATAAATTACCTTTGCTCTGTGACGCAAAGTCAACTTCAAAGAGCGGTTGGCATCCGTCGTCATGACCCAACCTTGTTGCTGGGTGGGTCGATTTGGGGTGCGGGCGACCGAGTGTCTGTCGCGCGGCCCTGTTTAACCGCCTCCGCTCTACCGCCCCGGCTTGGTCCCGGGGGCGAGTTGGTGAGGTAGACGATCTTATCAGCGATCAGTCAGTCTTGGCTTTTTTTGATGCGAGCATTCCTGGCCAAAACCTGCTGGTCGCGAAAGACATGCTCGGCCTGTTGTCAGGATCAGCCCGCGGCTATTGCGCATACGTTACCCGTGCGAAGGAAAGCAAATTCACCACGCCGGCGTTGTAGTCATAGGTAAAGCCTGTGGCTGTGGCAATGCTCGTGCCATAGTGCACCTCGACTGGCATTTCCGAACTAGCTTGACGCTGATTGGCATCGATCGACATGGCCGATGTGTCCAGGGTTGTCTGCGGCTGTGTGCCGCTAGCCGGCTTGAGCATATGAACTTTTCGGTTAAAGTAGCCCAGTTTGTTGTGCGTGTTGTAGCGTCCGGTTTCTGCGCTGACCGAATAATCAAGCGCACCATTTTGCATGACACGAATGTATCCGTTATCAAAATACAGATCGTTGTTTTTCGGATATTGCCATAGCTTGTCCGCCGTCAGGCGCTGAGCAATCTGGCCGAATTTGTCAAATCGGGTGGCGAGCACATGCTCCGAGACATACTCCGGCTTGTTGGGGTCGAGATTGCGCCCCGAGCCGTCAAGCTTGGAAACTTGATCCAGCCAGAGCGTCATCAGCGCCATCAGAATGACCAGAACGATTGGAAACAGGCGGTTAGCCCTATGGGTCATGACAGATATCCGGCGATTAAACCGTCCAGGGTGCCTTGGGATTGCATGATCAATTCGGCCGCTTCGCGCACCGCGCCCTGGCCGCAACTGTGACTAGTGACATAGTGGGCATGCTGACGCACCACGCTGGGCGCTTCCGGTACCGAAATGGCCAGGGCGACGCGGCGCATGACGGGCAGGTCGACGACATCGTCCCCCATGTATGCGCAGACGTCGGCGCTCAAGCCGGTTTCAGCCAAGAGTTGCTCGAAGGCCTCCAGCTTGTTTTGAATCCCGGCATAGTAGTAATCGATACCCAGGCCGCGCGCCCGATGTTCGACACAACTGGCGGCGCGACCGGTGATGATCGCCAGACGCACGCCAGTGGACTGCAGCATTTTTAAACCGTGGCCATCCAGGGTGTTGAATGCCTTGACCTCTTCTCCACTGGCGGTGATGAAAATCCGGCCATCGGTAAGAACCCCGTCCACATCAAGAATCAAGAGCTGAATGTCTTGTGCTAGTTCGCTAATTGCTTGCATTTCTATCCTTACACCACGCCGGCTTTAAACAGGTCGTGCATATTAAGTGCGCCTACCAATTGGTGCTGCTCATCGAGAACCAGCAGACTGAGAATCTTTAGCGACTCCATCTGTTGAACCGCCTCGGTGGCCAGATGGCTGGCGCCTATCGTGCGCGGCGCGCCGGTCATCACGTCCTCGATCAATACCCCGGACAGATTCTGGTTTTTATCCAGCGTGCGCCGCAGATCGCCATCGGTATACACCCCAACCAGTTTTCCGCTGGCGTCGGTCACCGCGGTCATGCCCAGTCCTTTACGCGACATTTCCAGTAATGCATCTTTCAGTGTGGTGCCGATGGCGACGCAAGGTAACGCGCTACCCGCGTGCATCACATCGGACACGCGCACCAGCAGACGTCGGCCCAGGCTACCCGCGGGGTGTGACATGGCGAAATCTTCTTCGCGAAATTGCCGCTCGCCCATCAAGGTGACCGCCAGTGCGTCGCCCAGTGCGAGTTGGACTGTGGTGCTGGTGGTGGGGGCCAGCCCGAGGGGGCAGGCTTCCTTATCGATGTGCGCATCCAGATGAATATCGGCCAACTGCGCCATGGATGATTGTTCGCGTCCGGTCATGGCAATGGTGCGGACGCCCTGGCGCTTGAGCGCGGGCCACATGGCCAGCACTTCATCGCTTTCACCCGAGTTGGACAGCGCTAACAACACATCGTCACGCGTGATCATGCCCAGATCGCCATGCACCGCCTCGGCGGGGTGGACAAAAAAAGCCGGCGTGCCGGTACTGGCCATGGTAGCGGCAATTTTACGCGCGATATGGCCGGATTTTCCCATGCCCGTAACGACCAGACGGCCCTTGCAGGTCAGAATCAGGTCGATTGCTTGTGAAAAAGCGCCATTCAGGCGCAGGGCCAAAGCCTCGATCGCGGCTGCCTCGGTATGCAGTACGTCACGCGCGCGTTCCAGGCGATTTAAGTTGAGTTGGTTTTCCATAAGGGCGAAGTATATCAAGGTTATAATCTTAAAACCTCAGGAGTGGCACAACTTTTGCGCAGCCAGGCCGTCTCTAGTTGATACGCTATTATATTTGGAGATGAATTAACCGATGCATTCTCTTGCCATCATTGTCCTGGTCCTGTTCGCCGCCGTTCTGGCGATTACCTTGTGCCGTCGCCTGCAGGTGCCGCCGTTGTTGGGTTATCTCGTCCTTGGCTTTCTGGCGGGGCCCGGCGTGGCGGGAGTGGTGCCGCAGGGCGAGACCACCGAGCTATTGGGTGAAATCGGTATCGTGTTCATGATGTTTACCATCGGGCTGGAGTTTTCTCTCAGTAAACTCAAGGCGATGCAACAACTGGTGTTTGGCGTCGGTTTGCTGCAAGTGTTGCTGACGCTGGTCGCCATCGCACTGCTGTGTGGCTATCTGACCGGCAGTCCACTCGCTGGTTTTGCCCTGGGTGGCGCCCTGACCATGTCTTCGACCGCGATTGTCAGCCGCCTGTTGGCCGAGCGGCGTGAGCTGGCGCAGGATCATGGGCAATTGGCGATTGGAGTGTTGCTGTTTCAGGACATCGCGGTGGTGCCGCTGTTGATTCTGTTGCCGGCGTTCGCTGGAAACGGCGCGCATCTATTGACCGATCTGTCTCTGGCCGGCCTTAAAGTGGTGGTGGTGCTGACATTGCTGCTGTTGGTCGGGCAGCGTCTGGTGCGACCCTGGTTCCATTTGGTGGCGCGTCAGCGCTCCAGTGAATTGTTCGTGATCAATGTGCTGCTGGTGACCTTGGGCATTGCCTACCTGACTGAACTGTCCGGGCTGTCGTTGGCGCTGGGCGCGTTTGTCGCCGGTATGCTGATCTCCGAAACCGAATACCGTTATCAAGTCGAAGAAGACATCCGTCCGTTTCGCGATATTCTTCTGGGCTTTTTCTTTATTACGGTTGGCATGCGCTTGTCGCTGCCGGTGTTATTTGATCAGTTCCGCCTGGTACTGCTGCTGACGTTGATGTTATTGCCGCTCAAGATGGCGGTGGTGTTTCTGGTGGCGCGCGTCTTTGGCCATAAGGCGCACGATGCCATGCGCGGCGCGTTGGCGCTGGCGCAGGGGGGGGAGTTTGGTTTTGTGCTGCTGGCCTTGTCCGCCAAGCTCGGTCTTTTGTCCATGCCGGTCATGCAAGCGGCGGCGGCGGCGGTGCTGCTCTCGATGTTGATTGCGCCTTTTCTTATTACGCATGGCGCGGCGATCACCCGACGCCTGGTGCGTCAGGATTGGAATTTGATGGCGCTTGATCTGCACCATTTGTTGGTCGAGGGCATGCAAAAGAACGAACACGTACTGATTTGTGGTTATGGGCGTAGTGGCCAGGCGCTGGCGCGTTTGTTAGAGGCCGAAGAGATTTCATTTTTCGCGCTCGACCTGGACCCGGTGCGCGTGCAGGAAGCCGCTGAAGCGGGTGACCCGGTGGTGTTCGGTGATGCGAGCAAGACCGAGGTGCTGCTGGCCGCCGGGATCGAACGCGCCAAAGTGATGGTGATTTCGTTTTCAGATACCGAGGCCGCGTGCCGGATTTTGCATCGAGTGCATTCGATTCGCACCGACTTGCCGGTGGTGGTGCGCACGATGGATGACACCGATATTCAGACCCTGCGCGCCGCCGGCGCCGATGAAGTGGTGCCGGAGTTACTGGAAGGCAGCCTGATGCTGGCCTCGCAAGCCTTGATGGAAATGGGCTTGCCGCTGTCGCGCGTACTGCGCCGCATTCGTAGTGTGCGCGAAGAGCGCTATGGCTTGTTTCGCGGGTTTTTCCGTGGCTTTGGCGATGATACCGAAGGGGTGGATGAAACCAAGATACAGCGCTTGTTCAGTGTCACCTTGTGCGAAGGCGCCGCCGCCATCGGTCAGCCACTCGGCGCGCTCAAACTCGGTGAATTACACGTGGAGGTTAAATCAGTGCGCCGTAATAATCGCCGCGATTTCAATCTGGACGATTATTTCGAACTGGAATCGGGTGATGTGCTGGTGTTGCTGGGCAATGTGGAACAGCTGTCATTGGCAGAAACCCGCATTCTGAACGGGTTCCCGTAATCGTCACTGCTTTTTAAGGCAAGATCGTGGTGATCTGCTTCTTCAGTTCTTGCTTCAGCGCTTGCTGTTTTTCCGTTTCGGTCTTTTTGCCCTTGACCATGGCATTGAAGTCGAGCGCATACAGTGGCGCGTTAAGCGGCCCGGTGATCTTCAGTGGAATGTTGACCCCTTTCAAGCTGGCGAATTCGCGTGGGTTCGCCTGGACATCCATGTTGTAGTCGATGATGCTGTGCTTGAGATCAATCTTGCCGCCGCCATTGACGTTCACCAACTGGGATGCCAGCTTGAGATCCTGGTTGCGGCCGATGCCCTGATCCAAGTGAAAGCTGGCGGACAGGGTCGAGAAGGTGGTCTTTTGATTGGCGCGCGCCGGCGCGTTCAATTCTTTTAGTTCAGCAGGCAGGTTTTTCAACGCCGAGACCAAGTCGATACCGCTCAGCGCACCTTGGTTCAGACTCATCTGTACATCGCCACTCAGGCTGTTGCGCAAATCGGCGAATGAGCGCCCTTGCGCGCTAAGCGCGACCAGACCATTACCCTTGCCGTCGAGTTGTCCGAAACTGAACAAATCCATCAATAACGGACGGATATTCATGCCCGTCAGTGTCTGGTGCACTTCCAGATGCGGAATGGCATCGCGTTTGAGGCGCACATTCCCCGCCAGGCGTCCGGCATAAATGTTGGCTGCAATCTGGTTGAGTTCAAGTTCGTGCGGAGTGACCACTACATTGGCCGCTACATCCTTCATGCGGAAGCGGCCGACCGAAAGCTCGCCGGCGCTGATTTTGCCGCTGAGGTTGAAGAAATCCAGCCAGTCGAGCGCAATCGGGTTGGGATTTTGAAAGATGGCCACCGCTTCGCCCTTGTTTTCCGGCAAGTAGCGGTTCAGGTCCAGTGCGCCAATCGATAGCGTGGCTTCATGGCGCGGTTTGAGCCAGCCTTGTTGAGTGACGTCGAGCGCGATATCCGAACCATCGAGTTTGCCCTTGCCGTGCAGGTCCAGACGCTCTTGTTTCAAATCGCCGGTGAGTTCGCCCTGCATCATGGCAATCAGTTGGCCGCGCGGTAATAACGGGGTGATGGCTTGAGCCGTCAGGGTCAAGGGCGCGAGGCGCAGCGTCGTCAGGTCGTTGAGCGAGAACGGCGCCGCCAGCGTCAGCTTGACGCGGTTCTCACCAACTTGCCAATCGAGCTCTCCGCTGATGCGCGTGGCGTTCATCCCATGCTTGCCAATATTAAGATTGCTCAGGTCGGCGTTGGCTTGATACTGGCTTTGATCGTATTGCAAATTGGCGGTGACATGACTTTGCGGGATGCTGATCTTGTCCAGGCTGGCTTCCAGATGCGGCACCATCAGTTTGGCGTTGCTTTGCGGACGCTCGTTGCTGAAGGTGAAGGCCAGATCGTCGCCACCGGCGCGCAAGGTATTCAGGTCGAGATAGTAGTCGCCACTGATCAGCAGCTGGCTTTGACCAAACTCGGTGGTGTCACTCTGGATTTGCGCGTCGACCTGGCTCAGGCTAATGCGGTTGTTGAGGATGGTCAGTGGCGCGCTCAGGGCCATGCGCAATGGACGTTTATCGTTGGTAAGCAGCGCGCCAGCCGAAAGCGTGGCGCTGCTCTTCAGTCCATCGGCGTCCAGCTTGATGTCTTCCAGGCGCTGGCTCACGCCGGAGATCTGATCGTGATAACTAATCGTACTGTCGCGCACCACCAAGGTGTTCAAATTGATATTGAAGCCTTGCTGCGCGCGGCGCATAAACAAGTCGCTGATCGATAAGGTCCCATCGGGCTGGCGCTCGATCTGTGCGTTCATCCCATAAAGCGACAGCGAACGCACCTCGCGCTGGCCGAACAGTAATGGCCACCAGGCCAGACGGGCTTCCATGCGCGCAATGCGCGCGAAGGGCGCGCGGCTATGGGGCTGGCTGATGGTGATGCGGTTGACGTCGAGACCGGGGGTCGGGAATACGCGAGGAGTAATCGAGCCTTCGATCAGCACCTGGCGGCCCGTGTCGCGCAGAGACTCACTGAGCGAGCGGCGCACCGCGGCTTCATCAAATTGCCAGAAAATCAGGCTTTCGGTTACAACGGCCGTCGTGATTAATGCAAGAGTGCCGTAGACGATGATGCGTAGCCACAGCCGGCCAGAATTCCAGTTCATATCTTGGTGGATGTCGGTCTGTTAGCTAACGGGGCTGGCTAGCATAGTGGAGTCTGGAGCGGGTGAAGGGAATCGAACCCTCGTCGTAAGCTTGGGAAGCTTCTGCTCTGCCATTGAGCTACACCCGCATACATCGGTTAGAGGGCACGAATTTAGCCGTTTTTGTCCAGGTTGGCAAGTCTGGTGGGAGGGGGCCGTGTTTTTCTGCCGCAGTTTTTGACCAGACCTTCCCAAGCTAACCCCACAAAGACCTTAGAGCCGAACCACCGTAAATGCTGATAGGGCATGCGGATTTGTACGCTTAGACCCCAGAAGAAACATGACCTTCAGCGTTTAGTGGATGGAGCCATGCTCACAGACCCGAGCGTGAGAGTTTCTGCCCGTTTTCTGCCTCAGCCTCGCGAGGAGGCTCTGCCTGTAATGAGTCAGTTAATTTGTGGTCATAAGACTGGCATTTTGTCCATTCAGTTAGCCGGTGATGACGGGTACGCTCACTTGGTGGCACAGAGCTCTGCAGAGAAAACCCGGGTGTCGCGGTGTTTTTGGGCTCGACTCTAGTGCGAAACGGCAGACGAGCGGTTGCTCAACATGACTTTACGTCAGGCATTGGATTGAACAGTGCATGGCAGAAAGAGGCTTAATGCTTAAAACGCTGAAAGAAGAAGTACTGGCGGCCAATCTTGATCTGCCGCGCCACGGGTTGGTGACCTTTACCTGGGGCAATGTCAGCGCTATCGACCGCGAGCGGGGGCTGGTGGTGATTAAACCTTCGGGGGTCGAGTATGCGCACATGAAGCTAGAGGACATGGTGGTGGTCGATCTGCATGGCAAGCAGATAGACGGTAATAAACGCCCATCTTCAGATACCGCCACCCATCTGGCCCTGTATCAGTGGTCAGCGGACATCGGTGGGATTGTGCATACCCATTCGCGCCACGCCACCATCTGGTCACAGTCACTACTGGATCTGCCTGCGCTGGGGACCACGCATGCCGATTATTTTCATGGCGCCATTCCCTGTACACGAGCGCTGAGCGCGGAGGAAATCGCCGGTGAGTACGAACTGGAAACCGGGAATGTGATCATCGAGACCTTTACCCAGCGGGCACTGTCACCCTTGTCTGTGCCTGCTGTGCTGGTGCATTCGCATGGTCCGTTTGCCTGGGGGGGCGATGCTCAGCAAGCGGTGCACAACGCGGTGGTGCTGGAGGAGGTGGCTTATATGGCGCTATTCGGCGCTCAGTTGGTTCCATTAGCGTCGATGGATGATGCGCTGCTGGATAAGCACTATCTGCGCAAACACGGTACCGGCGCCTATTACGGCCAGTCAAACAATTAGTTCGTGGAAAAGTCAGGCCGCGCCAGATGACGCGGCCATTCCGCATTAAACCGGCCACTTCCAGTTACGCACTTCCGGCATGTCATCCCCGTGTTCATGGATGTACTGCTTGTGCTCGATCAGCTTGTTGGCAAAGTGCTGGCGCGCATGTGCGCCAATCCCCTTTAACGACGGTACGCGATCAATCACATCCATGGCCAGCGAGTAGCGGTCTACATGGTTCATCACCACCATGTCGAACGGTGTCGAGGTGGTCCCTTCTTCGATATACCCACGAACGTGCAGATTGTCGTGGCCATTGCGACGATAGGCCAGGCGGTGGATCAGCCATGGGTAACCGTGGAAGGCGAACACCACCGGCTTGTCGGTGGTAAACAGTGCATCGAATGCCGCGTCGTCCAGACCGTGTGGGTGTTCCTTCTGGGGTTGCAGTGTCATCAGATCCACTACGTTGACAAAGCGGACCTTCAGATTCGGGAATGCTTCGCGCAACAGCGCCGTAGCCGCCAACGCTTCCATGGTCGGTACGTCGCCCGCGCAGGCCACAACGACATCCGGCTCGCCTCCTTCGTCATTGGAGGCCCATTCCCAGATGCCCAGACCCTTGTCGCAATGGGTAATGGCCTCTTCGATCGACAGGTATTGCAGGGCTGGCTGCTTGCCTGCCACGACCACATTCACCTTGTGACGCGAACGCAGACACTGGTCGGTCACCGCCAGCAGCATGTTGGTATCGGCTGGCAGGTAAACACGAACCACTTCCGGGCACTTGTTCACGACATGATCCAGGAAACCCGGATCCTGATGACTGAAGCCGTTGTGGTCCTGACGCCATACGTGGCTGGTCAGCAGGTAGTTCAGTGATGGCAGCGGACGACGCCACTGGATGTGACGGGTCGTCTTCAACCACTTGGCGTGCTGGTTGAACATCGAATCGATCACGTGGATAAACGCTTCGTAGCTGCTGAGGAAACCATGACGGCCGGTCAGCAGATACCCTTCAAGCCAGCCCTGGCACGTGTGCTCGGACAGGATTTCCATCACGCGACCTTCTGCCGACAGGCAGTCATTGCCCTGATCTTCCGGCAGATAGTCCGCCATCCAGCACTTGCCGCCCGCGTCAAAGGCATCTGTCCAGCGATTGGAAGCAGTTTCGTCCGGTCCCACCAGACGGAAGTTCTTGGCGGCGTGATTTTCCTTGAGCACATCGCGCAGGAACTGACCCATGACACGGGTGGCTTCGCCATTGGTACGGCCCGGACCTTCGAACCTAGCCGCATATTTGCGGAAGTCCGGCAGCTTCAGGTCGTGGGACATCTGGCCATGCACGCGCGGGTTGGCGCTCATGCGTAGATTGCCCTTGGGCGCCAGTGCTTCCAGTTCCGGTAGTAGGCGGCCATTTTCGGTGAACAGTTCTTCCGGATGGTAGCTAGCTAGCCAGGTGTTCAGCGCGTCGACGTGACCGGGGGTCATATCGGAGAAGGGGACCTGGTGGCTGCGCCAGTAGCCTTCCACCTTTTTGCCGTCGATTTCTTTCGGGCCGGTCCAGCCCTTGGGGCTCTTCAGGATGATCATCGGCCATTGCGGACGCAGTACCGGCCTGCCGGCGGCGTTAGCCGCGCGCGCCTCGCGCTGGATGACCTGAATGTCATCCATGGCTTCATCCAGCACTTCGGCCATGCGCTGATGCGCCGCCGGGAAATCATCCGGGTCCTTGACTTCAACCCACAGCGGACGGTAGCCGTAACCTTCGAACAGCTTGGTCAGTTCTTCGTGCGACATCCGAGCCAGCACGGTCGGGTTCTGGATCTTGTAGCCGTTCAGATGCAGGATCGGCAGCACCGCGCCATCGTTCGCCGGATTCAGAAACTTATTGGAATGCCAACTGGTCGCCAGCGGGCCGGTTTCGGCCTCGCCGTCGCCGACGACACAAGCCACCACCAGATCGGGATTATCAAATGCCGCGCCATAGGCGTGCGATAGCGAGTAGCCGAGTTCACCGCCTTCGTGCATCGATCCCGGGGTTTCGGGGGCGACGTGCGACGGGATACCTCCCGGGAAGGAGAACTGCTTGAACAGTTTCTGCATTCCTTCCGCATCCTGGGAGATGTTCGGGTAGAACTCGGAGTAACTGCCTTCAAGCCAGGCGTTGGCAACCAGACCGGGACCACCATGTCCTGGGCCGGCGATGTAGATCATTTCACGTTCGCGCTGGCTGATGACGCGGTTAAGGTGAATGTAGAGAAAGTTCAAACCCGGGGTCGTGCCCCAGTGGCCGAGCAGGCGCGGTTTTACGTGTTCGCGTACCAGCGGTTCCCGCAGCAGCGGGTTGTTCATCAGGTAGATCTGCCCTACGGACAGGTAGTTGGCGGCACGCCAGTAGGCGTGCATAAGACGGATTTTCTCAGAGGATAACGGTGTATAGGCCACGATAAATCTCTATCTTTCAAATGAATTGCGCAGAGAGAAGCGGAGCGACCGACATCAGAAAGTGAAGCGGTATCAATCCGCACGCAACAAACGGAGCGCCGCCCGCTGCGTAGCTGGCGGCGCTGTTTACCTATTGACGGTAGGCAAAAAAGACTTCGTTCCAGTTAATCTGGTTTTTTAGATCGCTGATGCGGGTCTCGGCGTCAATGGTCAGATACTCGATTCCCACCATTTCGGCATAGGTGCGCAAATCATCGCTGTTCACCGCCTGGCTATACACGGTATGGTGCGCGCCACCAGCCAGAATCCAGGCTTCCGCCGCCGTCGCCAGGCAAGGCTTGGGCTTCCAGAGCGCCCGCGCTACCGGTAATTCCGGCAGGTCGTGTGGCGAGGCTACGGTGTCAACTTCATTGACCAACAGACGGAAACGGTTACCCATGTCCAGCAGGCTGGCATTCAGCGCCGGGCCGGGACGGGCGGAGAAAATAAGGCGAGCCGGGTCTTCCTTGCCGCCGATGGACAGCGGCAATACCGTCAATAGCGGCTTGTCCTCGGCAATGGAAGGGCAGACTTCCAGCATATGAGCGCCTAGAACCAGCTCGTTCTCTGGAGAGAAGTGATAAGTATAGTCCTCCATGAACGAGGTGCCTCCCACCGCTCCCGCTCCCATCACTTTGACTGTGCGCAGCAATGCCGCGGTTTTCCAGTCGCCTTCGGCCCCAAAGCCGTAGCCTTGTTGCATCAGCCGTTGCACCGCCAATCCGGGTAACTGTTTCAGGCCATCTAGATTTTCAAACGTCGTGGTAAAGGCCGAGAAGCCTCCTTGCTGCAAGAAGGTTCGAATGCCGATTTCGATGCGTGCGGCATCCCGCAGTGATTGACGTTTGTTACCGTTAAGCTGTACCGCGGGCGCCAGGAGATAACTCGATTCGTACTCTTCGATGAGCAAATCCAGTTCCGTGTCACTGACCCGATCTACCGCGCGGGTCAAATCGCTCATGGCATAGCCGTTAACCGAATACCCCAGCCGGATCTGCGCCTCAACCTTGTCACCTTCCGTTACCGCGACTTCACGCATGTTGTCGCCAAAACGAGCGACTTTCATTGATCGACTGTCATGCAGCGCGGCGGCGATATGGATCCAGCGATCAATCTTGTGTTGCACTTCCTGGTTTTTCCAATGCCCGACCACCACGGTGCGTTGCATGCGCAGCCGCGCACCGATGAAACCAAACTCGCGACCGCCGTGTGCGGTCTGATTGAGATTCATGAATGCCATGTCGATTGACGACCATGGGATCTCGGCGCTGAACTGGGTATGAAATTGCAATAAGGGCTTATCCAGCCGGGTCAATCCGCCAATCCACATCTTTGCCGGTGAAAAAGTATGCATCCACGCCATGACGCCAATACAGTTGTCCGCATAGCTGGCATGACGGCAGATCGCCACAATTTCCTCCGCGCGGGTTGCCAGCGGTTGCAATACAATCTTGACGGGAAAATGGCCATCCCGATTCAGTCCATCGACGATCTGTCGGGCGTGAGCCTCAACTTCCGAAAGCGTCTGATTGCCATATAAATGCTGGCTTCCAACCACAAACCAGACTTCCTGCGTCTTAAACAACTCCATGTTCTGCTCCTTGTGCGTGCTGTATCGGGGTGCGCGCAACCTATTTCAGCCCGGTGAAAATGGACCGCCGCAGGCCGGACGCCATGTTGGAATCAAGGTTGTCTCGTCAGCTGTCACGCTCCCTGGGCTGGCGCGGATTCATACTGTGGTTCGGCCACTGCGCTCCAGCTCAAATAACGTTGATAAAGCGTTTCATAGGCGGCAACGCTTGCGGGGCGAGGATTAAAGCTGCGCTCGATCCGGCTGGCCATTGCCTGCTGGGCCGAGCTGACGTCGCTGTACGCTTCGCCGGCGACGGCGGCAAGTAAAGCGGCGCCCAGTGCGCAACACTGGTCTGACGCCACAATATGAATCGGTCGATTCATCACATCGGCGCAGACCTGCATGATGATGGGAGATTTGCGCGCAATGCCCCCCAGTGCCAGCACACTCTCGATGGGGACATGCTGGTTTTCGAAACATTCCATGATGGCGCGCGCGCCAAAAGCGGTGGAGGCGATGAAACCGCCGAATAATGCCGGCGCGTCGCTACCCAGATTCAGATCGGTGATCACTCCCTTCAGACGCTGATTGGCAAAGGGCGTGCGTCGCCCATTGAACCAGTCAAGCACCACCGGGAAATGGGCGTAATCGACTGTCGCCGCCCATTCCTCGGTCAGGCTTGGCAGCAAGGAGTGTTCGACCGCCAGCAAGGTAGCGGATAGTTCGGGATGTAAACGGCTAGCCAGATGCAGGGGCCAGCTTAGCCAGCGGCTGAACCAGGCGTACATATCGCCAAAGGCGGATTGCCCGGCTTCCAGTCCAATCATATCCGGCAGCACACTACCGTCGACCTGACCGCAGATACCGGCGATTGCGTTATGCACGCGGGTTTTCTCTGCAATCAGAATGTCGCAGGTCGAGGTGCCGATGACCTTGACCAGGGTGTAGGGGCGCGCCCCGGCGCCCACCGCTCCGACGTGACAGTCAAAGGCTCCGCCGGCAATCGCAATGCCGGCGGGGAGGCCAAGTCGTGTCGCCCATTGCGCGCACAGGCCACCAACCGGTTTTTCGGCGGTCCAGGTTTGCTCAAACAGGGGGTAATCCAACCCGGCGGTAAAGCCAGGTAATAATTCGTCCAGAAAAGCGGCTGCGGGCAAGCCCCCCCAGTCGGGATGCCACAGCGTTTTGTGGCCGGCGGCGCAGCGGCTGCGCCGGATTTGACGTGGCCCGGTGCTGGCACTCAGCAGGGCTGGAACCCAATCACATAATTCGACCCAGCTTTTGGCTGCTGCCGCGACCGCGGGATCTTGCGCGCTGATGTGCAGGGCTTTGGCCCAGAACCATTCTGAGGAATAGACCCCGCCGGAATAGGCGCAATAATCAGGGTAGCGGCCAGAGTGGCTCAGTTGCGTAATGGCCTCGGCCTCGGCAATGGCGGTGTGATCTTTCCATAGCACAAACATGGCATTGGGGTTTTCGGCGAAATCGGGGCGCAAGGCCAGTACTGCGCCGTTTTCATCAATCGGCGCTGGCGTCGAGCCGGTGCTGTCGACGCCAATACCGATGACGTTGCGACAGGCTTGTGGGCCTAGTGTCTGGACCAGAGCGCGGATGGCGCATTCCATGGATTCGATATAGTCGAGAGGGTGATGGCGGAACTGGTTGCTGACGGGGTCGCAGAACAGTCCATGCTGCCAACGCGGGTAGTACTCCACCTGTGAGGCTAGTTCCTCGCCATCCTTGCAGCGAACCGCCAGAGCCCGTACCGAATCACTTCCGAAATCAAGACCGATTGTTATTTCAGCAGTCATTACATCCCCTCGAGTCCATATGCCGGCTGGCTTTATGCTCGATACGATATGGAACTAACTGCTATTAAGGTGAGGACTTTCTGGCTATTTTGTTGTATCGATTTAGCCGTATATGACAATTTTTCGTGAGATGTGGCGGATTTGGCGTCATAAAATGGCCGTCTTTATGGACTAATCAGTCATTGGTGACGGTTATTGCCGTATGACGCTTTTGTTAATTGATTTGACTCGATACATTGTGCTTCACATTGCTAAAGGATTGTCATGGGAACAGGAGAGCCCACGGTTATCTGGCACTGTAATGCAGAAAAAGACGTTCCTTACCCACAACACAGGGATGTGAATCATGCACCGATTTTTGAAGAAAACGGTAATTACAGGGTTAATGGCGCTGGCTCTGCAGCCAGTCTATGCAGAAAAGCTTGGATTTCTGGTTAAGCAACCGGAAGAACCTTGGTTTCAAACAGAGTGGCGCTTTGCCGACAAGGCCGGCCATGACTTGGGCTTTACCGTGCAGAAGGTGGCCGTGCCCGACGGCGAAAAAACCCTTGCTGCGATCGACAGCCTGGCGGCCAATGGCGCCAAGGGCTTTGTTATCTGTACTCCCGACCCTAGCCTTGGGCCCGCCATCATGGCGGAGGCCAAGCGCCTGGGATTGAAAGTGGTCGCCGTTGACGACCAGTTTCTGAATGCCGCCGGCAAGCCCATGACTGAAGTGCCTTTGGTGATGATGGCCGCTTCGAAAATTGGCGACCGGCAAGGGGCTGAGTTGTGGAAAGAAATGAAACGCCGTGGCTGGAAAGTTGCTGACACCGGGGTCATGGCCATTACGGCAGATGAACTGGATACGGCGCGCCGTCGTACCGGCGGAGCCATGGCCGCGCTAAAGGCCGCTGGTTTCCCCGCCGCTCAGATCTATACGGTGCCAACCAAGTCTAACGACATCCCTGGCGCATTCGATGCCGGGAACTCACTGCTGGTACAACACCCTACAGTCAAAAACTGGCTGATTATCGGCATGAACGATAACACCGTGCTGGGCGGCGTGCGCGCCACGGAAGGGCAACACTTCCCGGCGACCCAGGTTATTGGTATTGGCATTAACGGCGTGGATGCGGTCAATGAGCTATCCAAATCGAAACCAACCGGCTTTTACGGGTCGCTGCTTCCTAGTCCGGACGTGAATGGCTACCGCAGTATCCAGCAGCTGCATCTATGGGTAACCAAAGGCATACAACCGCCTAAGTTTACTGAAATTGTCGATGCTGTACTGCTGACGCGCAATAACTTCAAAGTGGAATTGAAAAAGAAGGGTCTGTAAACCGTGCTCCCGAGGCGTTAAAGCCACGCCTGGCGCGCGGCTTTAACGCCTCGGGAGACCCAGACCTTGCTGACGGCATGTTGCGTGCTGATTCGACCACTAATTGGAGTTTCTCATGAATACTTCAGGGCATTACCTAGAGTTCTGCCACATAGGACAGACATTTCCCGGCGTTAAGGCGTTGCAGGATATCTCGTTTGGCTGCAGCGAGGGCAGCGTGCATGCGCTAATGGGTGAAAACGGCGCAGGCAAATCCACCCTGTTGCGCATTCTGAGCGGAAATTATGTTCCAACCACCGGTGTAATGCACATCGATGGCAAACCGGTTCATTTCAATTCAGCGACCGATGCATTGCATAGCGGCATTGCCATCATTTATCAGGAATTGCATCTGGTTCCTGAAATCACCGTGGCGGAAAACATCTACCTTGGCCAACTGCCTCATCGATTCGGTGTGGTTGACCGTCAGCGCTTGCGTGAGATGGCGCAGGTTCAACTACAGCATCTAGGCGTTGATATCGACCCCGATACACCGCTTAAATATCTGTCTATTGGCCAGTGGCAGATGGTTGAAATCGCCAAGGCTTTGACGCGGCAGGCCAAGATTATTGCCTTTGACGAACCGACCAGCAGCCTGTCCGCGCGTGAAATCACGCAATTATTCCGGGTGATCCGCGAGTTGAAAGCCGACGGTCGGATCATCATTTATGTCTCGCACCGGATGGAGGAAATCCTGGATTTGTGCGATTGCGTCACCGTCTTCAAAGATGGCTGTTTTGTCAAAACCTTTTCCGATACCAAGGCGATTACCCACGAGCAACTGATTCACGCCATGGTCGGTCGCGATGTTGGCGATCTCTATGGTTACGCCACGCGCTTGCACGGCGATGTGAGACTCAAGGTTAGCGAACTGGTCGGTCATGGCGTCAGAAAACCGATATCGCTGGATGTGCGCCAAGGTGAAATCGTCGGGTTGTTTGGTCTGGTCGGGGCCGGTCGCACGGAATTGATGAAAGTCATTTTCGGTGGTGAACGTCCACTGCGCGGGGAAGTTTGCGTCGATGGCCAGCACCTGAATATCCAGCACCCGATTGACGCCATCAAAAACGGCATTGTGCTCTGTCCGGAAGATCGCAAGGCCGAAGGGATTATTCCTGGCCACTCGGTCCGGGACAATATCAACATCAGCGCCAGACGCAAATATCTGCATAGCGGCTTGATCAATCCGGGCTGGGAGAAAAAAAACGCCGACAAAATGATCAAACAGCTCGATATCAAAACACCCTCGCCGGAGCAGCTGATCATGAAGCTGTCTGGCGGTAATCAGCAAAAAGCCATCCTCGGTCGCTGGTTGTCCGAGGCGGAAGACATGAAGGTTATCCTGCTGGACGAACCGACCCGCGGTATTGATGTTGGCGCCAAACATGAAATTTACAGTGTGATTTTCGATCTGGCCAAAACCGGCGTTTCCGTCTTGTTTTCTTCCAGCGATCTGCCAGAAGTGCTTGGCCTTGCGGATCGGGTGATTGTCATGCGCGATGGTGAAATCAGCGGAGAACTGCAACATGACCAAGCGACCGAAGAACAGGTGTTAAAGCTGGCGATGCCGCTTTAACTCTTCGTCCTGGCTATTATTTTCAGTCGACAAGGATTCAAAATGTTAACTACCGATATTGCCCAAGAACCGGAAACGCCGGTGGCGGTACATCGAAAGATCAACGTCACGAGAATCTGGGAAAAGTACGGGATGGTGATGATTTTCCTGTTGCTGTTTCTGCTGTGCTCGCTCTTTGTGCCTAATTTTTTCAGCATGATCAATGTCGACGGGCTGGGTCTGTCGGTATCGCTGGCCGGCATGGTGTCCTGTGGCATGTTGTTCTGCATGGCGGCCGGTGAAATCGACCTCTCGGTCTCCTCGATTGTTGCCTGTTCCGGTGTAACGACGGCTGAAGTGATCAATCTGACGCAAAGCATCAGTGCCGGCATAGCCGCGGGTCTGGCCATTGGCGCGCTGTTCGGACTGCTGAATGGTTTTGTGGTTGCCCGGCTCAAGATCAATTCGCTGATCACCACGCTGGCCAGCATGCAGATTGCCCGTGGTTTGGCCTATATCATTTCGGATGGACGCGCGGTCGGGATCTCGCAGGAAAACTTCTTCGTCCTCGGTAATTCGGGCTTGTTTGGGGTGCCTACGCCGGTCTGGCTGACGGTTGCCTGCATGGGACTGTTTGGTTTTCTGCTGAGTAAAACCGTATTTGGGCGCAACACGCTCTCCATCGGCGGGAACGAGGAAGCTGCCCGTCTGGCGGGGATCAACGTGGTGCGCAATAAGATCATCATCTTTACGCTAACCGGGCTGGTTTCAGCTTGCGCCGGCATCGTACTGGCTTCGCGCATGACCAGCGGACAACCGATGACGTCCATTGGGTTGGAAATGACGGTGATTGCTTCTTGCGTACTGGGTGGCGTGTCGATGAAGGGCGGGATCGGCAAGATGTCTTTTGTGGTGGCTGGTGTTCTGATTCTCGGTACGGTGGAAAACGCGATGAATTTGCTTAACATCTCGCCGTTTTCACAATATGTGGTCCGCGGGGTTATTCTGTTGATTGCGGTAATATTTGATCGCTACAAGCCACAGGCCGGTGCGGGACGCTAATTTACCCAGGGCGAAGCGCATGCTTCGCCCTCAGCCAACGAGGCGCGCTCATGTTGCATCCAGAAGCTGAATGCATTGAATTAAACCCCTTGCTGCCAGGCTACTCGTTTAATATTTATCTGGTTGCGGGTACTACGCCGATCATCAAGAACGGACCTTTTGATTTTCTCATTGACCGTCCAAACGGCATGGATGGCTATATCATCAATATGACCATACAGGGGCAGGGCAAGGTATTTGACGGTAGTGATACCTTTTTTTGCAATCCGGGCGACCTACTGCTTTTCCCTCCAGATGCGGCGCACTATTATGGCCGAGCCCCGGATCATCCCGACTGGTATCACCGCTGGGTTTATTTTCGTCCGCGCGCGCACTGGAACCCATGGTTGAAGTGGCCCAGTCAGATCAATAAGGTTGGGCGCCTGAGCGTGCCCAATCATGAGGTCATGTTGGAATTCGATGCGCTATTAGCAAAAATAGATGCAACGCAGAAAGCCGGCCGTACCACCTCGGAAGAGCTGGCGATCAATTTGCTGGAACACTTGCTGATTCGCTGCTTTGAAGAAACGCCAGAAAATTTTGCTAAACCGCTAGATCCGCGCATCCATGAAACCTGCCAATTCCTGTCGCGCAACCTGGCGGCGGAAATCGAGCTGAACGAAATCGCGCGCCATGCCTGTTTGTCACCTTCGCGCCTGGCGCATCTGTTTCGGGAACAAGTCGGTGTCAATATTGTGCGCTGGCGTGAAGATCAGCGCATCACTCTGGCCAAGCACTTGCTCACTACCACCAGAATGCCGGTATCGTTGATTGCGGACACGGTGGGTTACCCCGATCAATTGTACTTTTCTCGCGTATTTCGCAAGCGCATCGGCGTGAGCCCAAGTCGCTATCGCATTGACAGTGTCAGTACCTGCACCTCGCAGGTTGGCCGCCAGGAGCGCGCATGACGCTGTCGGATTCTTTGCTGGCGGCGGATGGGCTTCCGGTTCGCACCGTTACGCTCGGGCATTCTGCCGGCCTGCGGCTTTCTCTTACCGATTGGGGGGCCAGTTGGAGTGGCTGCACGCTGGCGCTCCGGGATGGCCGTCAGCGCCAGCTGTTACTGGGTTACCGGGACCAGCGCGCGCTGTTGCGGCAGCAGGCTTTTCTGGGCGCCAGCCTCGGCCGTTTTGCCAATCGCATCGCTCAGGGGCGCTATCCCGGTGTGGATGGATGGGTTCAATTAGCGTGTCAGCCGGGATCGTCTCATTGCCTGCATGGCGGCCCGGATGGTTTTGATCGCCGTCGATGGCAAATTCGCGCGCTGCGAGCGGATGAGGTGTGTTTTGGGCTGGAGTCTCCTGATGGTGATCAAGGGTTTCCTGGCGCGCTGGAGGTGGAAATCCGTTATCAGCTCAGCGCTGACAACGAAATCACCATTGACTATCGCGCCAGCAGTGACGCGCTAACGCCGATCAATCTGAGTAATCATGCCTACTTCAATCTGGACGAAGCCGCGCATGACATTCTGAACCATCATCTGCAACTGACTGCTTCGCGCTATCTCCCTATCGACCAGGAGCTCATTCCGCTGGGAATGCTGGCCGATGTTGCCGGGACCAGCATGGATTTTCGCGCAGGCAAGAGACTGGGGCTGGACTTTCTCAGCGATGAGCAGCAGCAGCGCGCGCATGGTTATGATCACGCTTTTCTGCTTGATTGCCATGCTGGCGCACGGTCATGTCCGGCATTGACCTTAGCGTCCAGTGACCGGCGATTGCAAATGGAGCTCTTTACCAGCATGCCCGCCATTCATGTGTACAGCGGCAACTATCTGCAGGGAACGCCGGCGCGCGGAGGCGGTGTTTACCACAATCAGCAGGGGCTGGCGCTAGAAACAGAATGGCTGCCGGATAGCCCCAATCATCCCGAATGGCCACAGCCTTCCTGTCTGTTGCCCGCTGGAGTGCGCTGGCGACAACAAACCCGTTATCGTTTTAGTGAATGCTAAGTCCCAACGGTCACCGCCCGGCGTTTTAGCCGCCATCCCGCGCGCAGCGTCATTTCCGAGTGTTTGATCCGACGTCGTCATTGATCCATGGTAGAGCCACTACGCGCGCCCCAGTCTCGGGTGCGCGCGTAGTGTTGGGTGTTGCGCGCTGGATTTCTCCGCGCTGCCGCTAACGCTTAGCCGCGCAGGCGGGCGGCAATCGCCGCTACACGCGCGCCATACTGCAGCGCGGTTTGCAGGTCGCCCGCCGGGATCTCTTCCGCGCTTGCGTCCGCTGGCGATTGCACCAGCAGGCCGACCGAACCGCCGAGGTTATTCACATCATTGCGCGTGGCCGCCTTGCTGTTGGCGGGCGGCAGACCGAGGCTGACCCAGATGCCGCCATGCTGTGACGCCAGGGTTTGCAGCCCGATCAGGGTGACTTGCTTATCGCCATTCAGGCTGGCGCTATTGGTGAAGCCGCCGAACACCTTATCTTGCCAGCCACGGGTAAACCAGATCTTGGAGCTGGCGTCGGCAAACTTCTTAAACTGCCACGGAGCCGAACCCATATAGGTGGGCGCGCCCAGGATAATCGCATCGGCCTGGTTCAGTTGTTCCCAGTCCGCATCCGTGATATTGCCTTCGGCATCGATAGCGATGGAGGCCGCGTCGGCGCCCTTGGCCACGGTTTCAGCGATGTGTTTGGTGTGGCCGTAGCCCGAGAAATAGACAACAACAACTTTGCTCATTGAATCTCTCCAGTGAATGAAATCAGGGTCTTCGATGTTCAGGTTAACGCGATAGTATCTTTGATATACTAAATAGCCAAGAAGGCACTTTGGCTATACTTGGTTACTTAAAGGAAACCCCGCTGATGCTGCTGCCTGAAAATGTTCCGCTCGGCTATAACGTCTATTCCCAATGCTGCCCGGCGCGCATGGTGCTGGACCGCCTGGCCGACAAATGGTCGTTGTTGCTGATTGGCCGCTTGCGTGGCGGCAGCGTGCGCTTCAATCAATTGCGGCGCGAAGTCGAAGGCATCTCGCAAAAGGTGTTGTCGCAAACCCTGAAAAAGCTGGAGCGCGACGGTTTGGTTGACCGCCGCGCCTACCCCACGGTCCCGGTGACGGTTGAATACTCTTTAACCACGCTAGGGGAGACCCTGTCGGCCACCATTGAGTCTTTGTCCCATTGGGCCGAGTCGAATATCGAAGCGGTGGTCGCGGCGCAGCGCCAGTACGACGCGCAGTTGCCGACTGCTGGATTAAGTTAATGGCGTGGACTCGAACAGCGCGCAGCGATGTTCGCCGGATAAATAGCGCTCGTGACGCGAGCACAGGCCGTCGCCACTACGCACCGAGCTATAGGCCGAGCCCATGACACGAAGCCCCGGCACGGCGGCTTCCAGTGCGCGCGGTGTGTTGTCGAAATAGCGACAATCGGCGCAACGAATCTGCGTTGCGCCACTGAGTTTTGCGTTCATTGTCCAAGCGCCGTCCAGAAACCCACAAACACCTGGGTCGACAAGATAAATCCGAGAATCACGTTGACTACTACCCCGGCGCTAAAGGCATAAAACGGCCGGGCACTGGCTCGGGTTAACTCGGCGAGGCGCGTGGTCAGTCCAATACTGAAAAATGACAGAATAAATGCCCAGGTGCGTAAGTTCTTAACGGGTGTCACCAGCTGCGGCACCACCTGTTTGCTGTAATCGGCATAGCTATAGCCGCGCGCAATCAAGGTGACCGTGATCGAGGCCAGGAGAAAGCCCAGTACAAATTTGGGAAAGCGGCGCCAGATTTCGCCCGTGCCGGCTTGTCCCTCAATGCCCGTGTCACTGGTCCAGCGGGTGGTTGCGATAATGGACAGTACCAGGGCCCAAATACCGATCCACACATCGCGGCCGATCACCTTCATTAGAGTGTAAGCATTGATCGCCGCCTCCCCGTGTCCGCTGATGCCGGGAATATGTCCGGCGTAACCAGCATAGGTCTGCGCGGCGGCGAATCCCGCCGCATCGGCGAATTCCGAGGTGCCAATCCAGGCCCCGGCGACACCGGTAGGCAGTTGCAAGGCGCGCGCGATCAGCGGTAGTGCAAAGATGAAAATAATCGCCCAGAAAATCACCAGCGTGATCGAGATCGACGCCTCCTCTTTTTTTGCCCCCACCGCGCCGGCAATGGCGATGGACCCTGAAACCCCGCAAACCGCGCCACCGGCGCCGAGGGTGGCGGCAAAACGGCGGTCAAGTCCCAGGCGTTTGCCAACGGTAAAGATGGTAAAAAATGTCGACAGCGAAACAATCGCGGCCTGGCCGATGGCCACCGGCCCGGCCCAGATGATCAGGGTAAAGGGCAGGGTGGCGCCCAGTAACACGATACCGACCTTGACATAGAACTCCACCCGCAGCCCGGCGCCGAACCACTCGGGCAGCTTGAGGGTGTTGGTGATCAACAGCCCCAGCGCCAGGGCGACCAGCGGGGGTTCTAGGTTGTAGTGATCCGCCTGATCCCATTGTCCGAGTGCGAAAATCAGCGTGGCGGCGCTAAAAATCAGTGCAAAAGCCGGTAAAAACTGGCGCGTAGCGATGCCCAAGGTCTTTAGCGCAATGCTGAACAGGACGCCAAGGAGGACAAACAACGCGAAGTAGCGCGGGAGATTGGCGAGCAACTGCTGGCCGAGATCGGGTAGGGCGTGCCACTTCGCGGGCGCGACCGCAATCCATTTAAGGCTGCCACCCGCGACAAATAACAAGACCGCCAGCGCCAGCAGTCCAAGACCGATCCAGATCGACCACCAGTCTTCTTTCTGATAGAGCTCGCGCCACCAGGGGGTTGGGTTGTTTTGTGGCGCTAGCGCCAATGTTTTCGCCGTCATGAGTAGCCTCATCGATTGACTAAATAATTTAGTCAATCTAGGGGCGGTGCTGAGCGCTGGCAACGATTTAAAACGGGATTACTTATCTGACAATTTGGCCTGCTACTGTCAAGTAACTATAAGTTGTTTCGATGTTTCTGGTCGATTTTGTAATTTTCTAACGCAGTGTTGAAATTTATCGTTTTGTAAACGCCTAAGGCTAATAATAAAAGTGAAATAACTAAAAATCTTAACTCTTTGGCGCCAGCGCTATATTTTTCTAGAACGGAATGTTGCGGATGCTCGGGATCGTAGTACCCCATGGTTTTAGATCGATTTGGACGTGAGTTCGCCAATGATTGCGCCGCGGATTCTTGGTCGAAGGTGTGAGGGAAATCATTGCTGCGATAAGATTCCGCAATGTAATTTTGACCGTTAACCGTATATGAGTAGTCCCATACCGGATACCAATAGATGTAAGCCCTGGGTAATGTGTTGGCAAAAAATAATCGGCCGCGATGGCTCTGGTACTGATGGTCAATTGCCACGGATAATATCGTGGCATTCATGGGCTTCCAGTTGGACTCCAACTTCTCTACGTAAAGACCATCCGTGGCGCGATAAAAAAAGAACACGCCAAAAATTAGGATCATGCCAAGCGATAAGACTGGATGAATGGCGGCTGTGTTTTTACGCCGTGCAAATCGATGGGTTTTATACCCGACCATTAATAGGGTAATGACCATGATTGCTTGCACGGGAAATGGCGCATTGTTGATACTTGATGTAAATGAGTTCATCGGGCGCGCTCGCTCTCCACGCTTAAGGCGTAACGCGGCGTGTCCTGCGTGGATTCAATCATGATGAGCTTTGGCTGTTTGCTTAGAAAAAATTGGCCGAAAGAACTTTATGATGAACGCATCGACATGGCAAGGAAGGATTACGTTTGATTTGAGGAGTCAGGGGGGATGAGATTGAATCGGTTACTTGTTGTTGATTTTCATCAAGCGCAGGAGATGGCCTGAGCCGGGCGACGAGTCGCGCGCGGGAGCGATCTCCTCATGCCATGAGCCTATACTCTTGAATATCGCAAACCGAGTGAGCCATCCGAGGTGCTATGAATCGATTTACCGACAAAGCGCGTTTTTGGCGTTCCCCTTTGTTGCCGGACGCCGAGTTGTTGACCGCGGAGTATTACCAGCAGGAGTTCGCGCCGCATTGGCACGATGGCTATGCGATTCCGGTGATACAGTCCGGCGCGCAAAGTTACTGGTATCGCGGCAGTTCGTGCCTGGCGGGCGCCAGCTGCATCGCGGCCATCAATCCGGGCGAAGTGCATACCGGTGAGCGCGCCACCGAGCATGGGTGGGCCTACCGGGCGTTTTATCCGTCGCTGGAGTGGATGCAAAATCTGGCGAGTCAGATCGCCGGTCACCCGGTCGCCACTCCCTGGCTGGTCAATGGCGTGATTCATGATCCGCAATTGGCCGCCGAGTTGACCCGGGCGCACCGCTTGCTGGAGTGGCGCGCCGATCCGCTGGCGGCCGAAAGCGCGTTGCTCGCCGCGTTTGGCATGTTGCTACAGCGCCACTCAGAGCTTAAGTCCGAGCCCGGAGTCTTGTCCGCCGATGAGCGGCGCGTAGGTCTGTTGCGCGAAAAGCTGGCGCAAGAGTTGAGTTCCACTCTGAGCTTGAGCGATTTGGCGACGGTGGTCGATTTGTCACCGTTTCATGCCGCGCGGCTGTTTTCGCGCACCGTCGGCATGCCGCCCCATGCCTGGCGCAATCAATTGCGCCTGAGTCGCGCGCAAGATTTGCTGCGCCATGGCATGGCGCTGGCCGATGTGGCAACCGCGGTTGGGTTTAGTGATCAAAGCCACTTTAACCGTCATTTCAAGCGTGCATTCGGCGCGCCTCCCGGGCGCTGGCAGCGCGGTCAGTAATTCTCGATTCAGCAAGAACGTACAATTGTTACCCTCTTCGATGGCTTACGATGTGAGTCATCGGAGGTGATATGTCCACGCAGTCTCAAACATCCACAGCATTATCGAATTTTATTGCCGGCAGCCGGGATACCATTCCCATGCTGGTCGGCGCGGCGCCGTTTGGCGTGATCTATGGCTCGTTGGCCGCGGGTAGCCAGATGAGCGCCTGGCAGGGACAGATGATGTCGCTCAGTGTGTTTGCCGGCTCCAGCCAGTTTATCGCGCTGGGCCTGGCCGCCGGGCACGCCGGTATTCTGCTGATCTTGCTGGCGACCTTGATTGTCAATCTGCGCCATATGCTCTACGCCGCCTCGCTATTGCCGCACGTCGCGCATTTGCCCGCGCGCTGGCGTTGGAGCTTGGGTTTTCTGCTGACCGATGAAACTTTCGCGGTGATGAATCGCTTCTATCGGCAAGCGCATGATCCAGCGCTCGGACATTGGTATTTTCTGGGGTCGGGTATCTCCATGTATCTCAACTGGCAGCTTTGGACCTTGATCGGGCTGGTGTTTGGCGTCGCGTTTCCCCACTTACAGTCACTCGGTCTGGATTTTGCCATGGTGGCGACCTTTATCGCGATTGTGGTCCCACAATTGGGGCGCCGCCCCTACTTGGCGGCGGCGTTGGGCGCCGGAGGGCTGAGCTATGTATTGAAAGACTATCCGTACAAATTGGGCTTGCTGGCCGCGATTATCGGCGGAGTACTCATCGGAGTGATGCTGCAGCGCCACGCTCGACGCAGCTATCGTTCATCGGAGGCGGCATGAGCGTCACGCTAATGATTTTGGGCATGTGCCTGATTACGGTGGTGGTCAAAGCCTTGGTGTTCGTGCTTGGCGAACGGCTGGTACTGGCGCCGGGCATTCGCGAGGCGCTGGGGTTTGTTCCGGTGACGGTGCTGACCGCGATTATTGTGCCGATGATCCTGGCGCCACATGGCCACGGGCTGGAATTGAGTCCGCGTAACCCGCAACTGGTGGCGGCGCTGGTGGCGGTGGCGGTGTGCGCGGTGACCCGACGCCAATTGCTGACCATCGCCGTCGGTTTGACCGTGTTTTTTGGCTGGCAGTTTGCGCTGTCGATCGCGCCGTGGCACGCGCTTTAGCGCAACTCCATGCCCAAGCGTAGTAGCGCGGCGGCATTGCGCGCGGCGCGGCGCAGGTTGTGCTCGGCTTCCGCCAGCGCTTCCTCCAGAGAACAGGCCCGACTCACCGCCGCCAGCGTGGCCAGTAAGCCATGCTGATGGACCACGCCGCTATCCGCCGCCAGGCAGCCGGCAATCGCAATTACCGGGCAGCCATGGCGTTCAGCGATACGCGCCACACCGATCGGGGTTTTGCCCTGAATGGTCTGGCTGTCGATACGGCCTTCGCCGGTGATGGCCAGGTCGGCATTGCTGAGCGCGGCGTCCAGCCCAATCGCCTCGGCGACGATTTCGCTGCCGGAACGGAGTTGACCCTGCATAAACGCCAGTAATGCGGCGCCCATGCCGCCGGCGGCGCCGGCGCCCGGCACGGTGTCCACCGCGATGCCGATGTCGCGTTCAATCAGGGCGGCGAAATGGCGCAGATTGCGATCCAGTTGCTCGACCATGGCCGGGGTGGCGCCTTTTTGCGGGCCGAAGATGGCGGACGCGCCTTGGGCTCCGGTTAATGGATTGTCGACATCACAGGCCACATCAAACACGCAGTCGCGAATTCGCGCATCCAGAGCGGCGGCATCAATGCGCGCCAATTGCGCCAATGCGCCCCCGCCAGGCGCCAGATCCGCTCCGTTGACATCCAACAGGCGCACGCCCAGCGCTTGCAACATCCCCGCGCCGCCATCGTTGGTGGCGCTGCCACCGATGCCGAGCAGAAAGCGGCGCGCGCCAGCATTCAGTGCGGCGCTGATCAGTTCACCGGTACCGTAACTTGAGGTGAGTAGCGGGTTGCGCTCGGCCGGCGCCACCAGCGCCAGCCCACTGGCGGCGGCCATCTCGATCACCGCCAGGTACTGCGTGGTCAGCCCGTAATCCGCTTCGGTCGGTACGCCTAGCGGCCCTCGGACCGTCGCGCGCCGCCATTGACCACCGCTGGCGTCCAGCAGGGCCTGGACCGTGCCTTCACCACCGTCGGCCATCGGCAGTTTGCAATACTCGGCGTCGGGGAAGACCTCCCTGAAGCCAGCCTCAATCGCTTGCGCCACCTGTAGCGCACTGAGACTCTCTTTAAACGAGTCCGGGGCAATCACAATCTTCATCGCGCCATCACCTGCTAAATCAACGGTTGACCAGGCGCGCTGGCACGCTGAGCACCAGCAGCGCCCCGGCCAGCATGACGCCGGAGAGAATATAGAGCGCCAGATTGGTGCTGTGAGTCAAATCCTTCAGCCACCCGACCAAAAACGGGCTGACAAAGCCGGCAACCTGCCCGAGCGAGTTGATCAGCGCCAGACCGCCGGCGGCAGCGGCGCTATCGAGAAAGGCGGCCGGCAGCGGCCAGAACATCGGCAGGCCGGTCAACGCGCCCATGGTGGCCAGGGTCAGCCCGATCATCACCAGTAGCGGGTTACTGGAGAAGTTGGCGGCTAACAGCAGACCACCGACGCCCATCAGCAGCGGAATGCTCAGGTGCCAGCGCCGTTCGTGATGCCGGTCGGCCGAGCGCCCAATCCAGACCATGAAGAAGCAAGCGGCAAAGTAGGGGATGGCGCTGAGCCAGCCGATGACAGTAGTGCTGTGAAAACCCAAGGCCTTAATGATGGATGGCAACCAGAAGTTAATGGCATAGACCCCCATCTGGATGGTGAAGTAAATCACCCCGAGCAACCAGATGCTGGGCGTGCGCAGCACGCTGGCGAAAGACCGCTGTACGATGCGCGCCGACTGGCGCTGTTGTTCGTCGTGTTGCAGCGCTTGCCGCATGGCGTTTTTTTCTTCTGTCGAAAGCCAGCGCGCCTGGGCGATATCGTCATGCAGAAAGAAATACACCGCGATCCCCAGCAGCGCGGTCGGCACCCCTTGCAGCAGAAACAGCCACTGCCAACCTTGCAGTCCGCCCGGTGCATGGGAAAAATGCTGCAGCATCCAGCCGGACAGCGGTCCGCCTATGACCCCGGACACCGGAATTGCCGACATGAACAGCGCCATCACCTGACCGCGTTTGGCCGAAGGAAACCAATGGGTAAAATACAGCACCAGACCCGGGAAGAATCCGGCTTCGGCCACCCCGGTAAAAAAGCGCAGCACATAAAACGATTGCGCGCTGGAAACCAGCATCATGCTGGCGGACAGTAGACCCCAGACCACCATCAGCAAGGCAATCCAGCGCCGCGCGCCCACCCGGTGCAGCATCAGATTACTGGGTACGCCGCACAATACGTAGCCAATAAAGAAGATCCCCGCGCCCAATCCATACACGGTTTCGCTTAAATGCAGCGCATCGAGCATTTCCAGTTTAGCGAAGCCGACATTGACGCGGTCCAGATAGTTGAACAGATAGCAGATAAAGATCAGGGGTATCAGACGCCAGCAAGCTTTGCGGTAGGCGCTGGCCAAGGTCTGCGGTTGCGGGGGTAACGGGGGCATTGTTTTCTCCTTTGCACCCGGTGCGAGCCGGATGTCTCTCCTGGTGTGTGACGGGCGCGCATGTCGCCAGCCGCGCGCGGCCTAGCTCATTTTCCTCGACTAAGGCGGTCAATTCCTTCGTGCAAATACCTGTTTCATTGCCGGTTTTTACGGCAAAATACTGTGCATTCGCACTAAATCATAGACTGCAATCTTCATGACGGTTCTAACCGCTGAACTGGCGCGCGATATCGTGCAGCGCACCATGCAAATCATCCCGTTCAACGTCAATGTGATGGATGCGCGCGGCGCGATTTTGGGTAGCGGGGACGAAAGCCGAGTAGGGCAGTTGCACGATGGCGCCTTGCTGGCGCTGGCGCAACGACGCGCGGTGGAAATTGATGAGGCAACCGCTGAAAAGCTGCATGGTGTCAAACCCGGGGTTAATCTGCCGCTGAAGGTGAATGGCGCGATTGTCGGCGTGGTGGGGGTGACCGGCGCGCCGGCTGAGGTGCGTCAATTCGGTGAGCTGGTGTGTTTGGCGGCCGAAATGATTTTGGAGCAAGCACACCTGGCCGGCGCTTTGCAACGCGATCTGCGGCATCGCGAAGCGTTTGTGCTGGAGCTGATTCGTTGCCCGCCCGGCGGCGAGGCGGCGCTTGATGCCTGGGCGCGTCGCCTGGGCTTCCAGTCTGAGCGCGCGCACGCGGTGGTCTGGCTGCAATTAAATCGTGGCGCTGCGGTGGATGATGCGCAACGCGCTACCCAGCACTTGTTGCTGGCGCTGAGTACGCGCTGGCCCAAGCTGTTGTGCGCCGCGCTTGACCCATATGAAATGACGTTGATTCTGGCCTGCGATGACGACGCGCGCGCGCGGGAGGCCGAGTTGCATCGGCGCCTGCAGGAACTAGCGGCTTGGGTCCGAGAGAAATCCGTTTTGCCCGCAACGTTGTCGCTTGGGATTTCACTGTCTGGCAGCGGCGGAGTGGCGCAGTCCTGGCGTTGCGCGCAAACCACCGCGCGAATTGGCGCGCAGCGTTGTCCGGATCAGAGTACGCATAGCTACTACGATCTGGTCTTGCCGGTATTGTTGTCAGGATTGGATCAGGGCTGGCAGGCTGAACAGCTGCGTCAACCATTACTGCGGATCAGCCAGAGTGATCGAGGGTTGATGCGGCGTACCCTTGAGGTCTGGTTGGCCCAGAATTGCCACCCTGGCGCGACGGCGCGGGCTTTGCATATTCACCGTAATACGCTGGACTATCGCTTGCGCCGAATTGCCGAATGTTCGGGTTTCGATCTGAATTGTACTGAGGATCGACTACGCCTGTATGTGGCTTTGTTACTAGACGCCTAGGCCGGGTGAGCGGGAAGTAGCCATTCACGCGCCGCGGCGCGGATCGCTGCCGAGAGACTCTCCAGTTTGGGTGACTGCACGCGCCAGCGATGCCAGTAAAGCATCACATCGGTCGGCGCATGGGGCGCCAGCTCGACAAACTGGCCGAGCTCCAGCGCCGAGCGGGCTTGCAACTCCGGTAGCAGGCCATAGCCAATGCCGAGCGTGACGGCTTGCAGAAAGGGCTCGCTGCCGGGCACGTAGTGACAGGGCAGTGCTTCGCGCTGCACGCCGAGTTCGTGTTCCAACAGCGTCCATTGCAGTAAATCCTTACGATCAAACACCAGTAGCGGCGCCTGACGCGCGGCGCTGGCGGTAAGCCCCTCGGGGAACCAGCGCTGTTTGAACACCGGGGTGGCCAACAGCCGGTAGCGCATGATGCCCAGCGGCTCTGCCACGCAGCCTCGAATGGTTTCACTCTGGCTGGAGATGCCGGCCAGGGCCAGTCCTTCTTCCAGCAAGGTGTGGGTATGCGCCTGATCGTCCACCGTGATGTCGAGCAAGATGCGTTGTGCTTGCAGAAAGTCTGTCAGGCCCGGCAGTAGCCAAGTGCCGAGTGAGTCGTTGTTGACCGCAATCGGAATACTGAGCCAGCCGTCACTGCTGCTGGATAGTTCGGCGCGAAATTCGTTTTCCAGCCACCGGCTGCGTTGCAGATACAGCAAGATTTTCTTGCCGGCCAAGGTAGCGCGACAGGGGCGCGCGCGCACCACCAGTGGAAAGCCGCATTCTTCTTCCATGGCCTGAATTCGCTGTGAAATCGCCGATGCCGTCAGATGCAGCTTTTTCGCCGCCAGTTCGAAGCTTCCGGTTTCAATCACGGCCAGCAGTGCTTGATTTTTCTTAGGATCAAATTGCATAACGGCTCGTGGTGTTAACTAACTCATCATCTCTAAACCGCGTGCCCATGGCTGGCGCTTGGATCTCAAGCGTAAGCGTATGGGCCGCCTTTCTTCAGTGCTTCCTGGTATGCCGGGCGGCGGTGGATGCGCTCAAGAAAGTCCTTGATGTGCGGGTAGTGCTCCAGGTCAATCGCGCGCGCGGCAGCGGCTTCCAATGGGAAACTCATTTGAATGTCGGCGGCGCTGAAGTCGTTGCCGGCAAACCAGCCGCTGTGCGCCAAATGTTGCTCAATGAAATTGAAGTGCAGTTTGATTTGCGGTTGCAAAAAACCACGAATCACGCCCTTGGCAATCATCCGGGCGACCGGGCGCAGCAAGCGGGGCATCGGAGCGTGCCCCAAGCGGCTGAAGACCAGGCTCATCACCAGCGGTGGCATGGCCGAGCCTTCGGCGTAGTGTAACCAATAGCGATAATCCAACAGCGCCGCACTGGCGGGCTCCGGCTTGAACCGACCCTGGCCATAGGTTTCCACCAGATATTCAATAATAGCGCCCGATTCCGCCACCACGGTCTCTCCGTCGGTAATCACAGGCGCTTTTCCGAGCGGATGGACTTGTTTGAGTGCCTCGGGCGCCAGAATGGTCTGTGGTGATCGTTGGTAGTGCTTGATCTGGTACGGGAGTTGCAGTTCTTCCAGTAGCCAGAGAATCCGTTGTGAGCGAGAGTTATTCAGGTGATGGAGTGTAATCATGATGGGCTCTTGGTAATGTTCAAGGTGTTCTCTCTGGATTGGCGTGACCTGAATATGCCGTATGGGTTGTTGGCCCAGATCAGAGAAAATAGCATATGCAATCCATATCAACGTATTAAAATAGCTTTAAATACTACATTTAGCGGGTAGTCTTGCGTTCAGGCATAACCTGTGGTGCTCTGCTTTGCTAGTCTAATGGCTCGCGCGCTATCCGTTTCGATTGAGGATTTATCATGGGCAATATTGCCTCGAAGGTTGTAGATGCGGCCTCTCTGGTTGATGACGTCGGCAATATTAAGTTAGGCCTGGGCGCGTTAACCATGCTGGTGGTTGGCTCTATGATCGGATCGGCAATTTTTTCACTGCCGCAAACCCTGTCCAGCGGCTCAGGGCCCGCCGGAATTTTGATCGGTTGGGGCATTTCGATTTTCGGCATGTTGATGCTAGCCTTGGTGTTTCACAATCTGTCGCGGCGTCGACGCGATATCGATGACGGAATTTATGGTTATGCCCGTACCGGATTTGGCCACTATATGGGGTTTAATGCGGCCTGGGGGCATGGTGTTGCCGATGCCGTGGGCAATGGCGCCTACATGGTGATTATTTTTTCCGCGCTGGGCGCTTTTAGCGGATTGAAGTTTTTTGGCGAAGGCAACACGCTGCCGGCGCTGGTGTGCGCTTCTGCGCTGCTGTGGTTGATTACTTTTCTGGTGCTGCGCGGGGTCAAAACCTCATCCTTGCTCAATAGCATTACCACTGTCACCAAAATGCTGCCGTTAGTGGTGTTTGGCCTGGTGGCCTGGTTTGCGTTTAAAGGGACCACCTTTCAAACCGATTTTTGGGGCGCGACGCGCCATGTGTCGCTGTTCGATCAAGTTCGCAGTGTGATGCTGGTAACCGTCTGGGCCTTTATCGGCTGCGAAAGCGCGACGATTTTTGCTTCGCGCGCCAGAAATCTGGACGATGTGGCCAAGGCTTCGGTGCTGGGGTTTTTGATTGCCGCCGGGTTGCTGGTGTCGGTGTCGGTGCTGTCATTGGGAATTCTCTCCGCCAATGATGCCGCCCGTCTGCATAACCCGTCTTTGGCGGGCGTGCTGCAGCAGATTGTCGGTCCCTGGGGCAGCGCTCTGGTCAATGTGTGCCTGATTTTGACGGTGCTTGGCGCGTTATTGGCCTGGATCATGCTCAGTTCGGAAGAAATCTATTTGGCGGGGCGTGGTCGCACCGCCGACCCGGTGATTGCACAACTCAATCGTCACGGCGCGCCGAAAAACGCGCTGTATTTAACCTCGGGTATCACGCAACTGATGGTACTGCTGGCCTATCGCTACCATGCGGGCTACCTTGCGTTGCTGTCGTTTGCCACCTCGCTGGTGCTGATCCCCTATCTGTTGACCGCGCTATTTCAAGTGCGGATTGCTTTAGGCTTGGGATGTGGCGATACCTATAGCGGCGAGCACCGTCGGCATCGCTTGCATGACCTGACGTGTGGCGCGCTGGCGGTGATTTACTGCCTGTGGCTGATCTATGCCGCCGGTCTGAAATACCTGCTACTGGGCATGGTGCTGTATTTCCCAGGGATGATTATTTTCCTGCGCGGCCAGCGTTTCTACCGACGTCAATGGTTTGGCACCGGGGAAAAACTGGTGGCGGTGGTGGTGGTCGGTGGTACCGCGCTGGCGATCTTCGGCCTGTATTTCGGCTGGCTGACAGCCGACTGATGAAGCCCCCGCCTGCGAAGTAATACGGTTTACCTATTAAAAACAGCCTTCTCCCGTGGCCCTTGTCTTCTCCTCCGCGATCTGGGACATCATGGCTGCTGGGGGGGCGCCACACGGGCGATCAAACAAAATTCCGGTCACTTTGTTCAGTGGAGCGGCATGACCGCCCGCGAGGGCTTATTGCTTAGCGCGCGCCGGGTCGTGGCGTGATTTTGATGTTGGCGGCCTGCGCGTGGGCGAGCGCCAGCTTGGCGCGCGAGCTGATCTCGGCCAGTGAGTCGGGCAAAAACAACTGGGTTAAACCGACGCTCAGCGCTACTTGGCCGATGTTGGGAAACTCAATGCCGCTCATGTGTACCAGGAAATCACTGAAGTCGATTTCGACCCGCCTGGATGTGGCCGATGGCATCAGCAATACAAATTGGTCGGCGCCGAGGCAAAACAGTTGGGAGTCCGCCGCAAACCGTAGTTTGAGCTCGTTGGCAACTCGGCGCAGCAGTTCGTCGCCGAATAAATTGCCATACAGCTGGTTGATGTCCTTGAAGTGATCAATCGCCACCATCGCCAGACAATAACCTGTGCCGGAATGCTGCGCATCGCTTTGGCGGGCCAGCTCGGCCTCATCCAGAACCTTCTGGACCGCTGGCTCGAGGTGCTCAGCCTTGAGTATCCCGGTTAAAGGATCGTGGGTGCTGGTGTCCAGAAAATGCGAGTAGTTGATATACAGCGAGATGAAGCTGCTGATCAGCGCGTCTTCGTCCTGGTAGGGCTGATGGTTTTCCTTCAGCTCGACAATGCCACGCACTTCACCATGCAGCGTGATCGGGTAGTAGCAATGATGCAGACCGGTGCTGATTTCTTGCTTGCGAACCGGCGCCTGATTATCGAACACGCTGGTCATTTGCGGATGGTCGGCCAATAGCTCCGCCGATGACGTCCAGTCTTGCCCCTGCGTGTCCGCGGTACTGTAGACCCCTTGCGCATCAACCTGTGACGACACAATGGTCAGCTTTTCGCCCGCCACGCTAAGCAAAGTGTGAACCCGCACGAATTGCGCGCGCGTCATGGCGTAAATCGCGCTGGCGATGCTGACTTCCAGCTCCTGGCGATTCCAGCTATGGCTTGCTCGGTCAATAAGGGTGTTCAAGTCGTGGCTCCACAAATAGGCAAAAACAGCTATTTATTCATTAGCTATATGAATTGTACGCCACGAAACTTGCCTGCGTGGGGTAAAAATCATCCAGCCTGGCTTTAATCCGCGCGGGCCAAAGTGGTCCATAACTGCTGTAATACCGGGTTATGGTTTGCGCGCGCGCGATAGGCGCGGATTTCAATCTCGGTCGACCAACTGGCATCCCCCGCCAAGACCAGTCCTTGGCTTGCCAGATCATCCTTGATCAGGCTTTCCGGTAGCCAGGCAAGCCCATGCCCTTGTTGCGCCATCTTGCGCAGGAGCAGCGAAACCGCGGTCTCATAGCATGGCGCCAGATAGCATGGCTGTTGGTTGTGCGACAAAATCACATTCACCACCCGGTGCAGAAAGGTTTCTTCCGAATAACTGAGAAACTGTACCGGTCTTCGTTCACTACCCGGCAATGAGTGCAGCGCGCGTCCCTCGGCGTTGGGCGCGCTCACCGGCAGCATGGCCTCGCGCCCCAGGGTAAGGAAATCATAGTGCATGGCATCGAGCATGATCGGTGCCTGCGGATGGTAGTAACACAACACCAGATCGGTATCGCGCGCGGCCAGGGAGGCGATGGCTTCGCGCACGTCGGTTGAGCTGACGCGTGAATTAAAGCTGCCGATTCTGTGGTGCATATTATGTAGCCACAGCGGCAAAAACGATGATGCCAGCGAATGGCTGGACGAGATCTTTAAGAACCGCTCGGTGGAGGCATTTTCATCGTGCAACATGTTTTTAAGCTGTTGCAGCGATTGCAGGATCTCCGGCGACTTTTCGTAGAACAGCTGTCCGGCGCGCGTGATGGCAAACGGGTGCACCGAGCGATCGACCAACTCGGCGTCCAGCCACTCTTCCAACGATTGAATGCGCCGTGACAGGGCGGACTGGGTAATGTGGCGTATCTCAGATGCGCGCGAAAAACTTAGCGTATCGGCAAGTGCAATAAAATCTTCGATCAACTTAATATGCATCTTGATCAGTACCGATAACGGGCCAAAACATAAAAATTGTGCGTAGGTTGGTGGTGAACCGTGGGTGAACCCCAACAAGATCTCTGGCGGAAGCTGGCAATGTTAGTGGGGGTTCGCGTTGCTCAGCCCAACCTACCAACTTAAAACTCTATCATAGCTCCCGATGCTTATCCATTTGATCAATACCCTATGGATGCCGCAACATCTCTGGGGTGACCACAAAATCATTACCATGACGACGGACCAGCTTTGCTAGTTCCGGCGCCAGTTGTTGCCATTGGGTTTGTAACTTGGCTAGCGCCTCGGCGGCATTGCTCCAGGGCGTGCCGAGGCCGGCATCAACCGCTTCGGGGTCGATGTAAAAAAAAGCCGGATATTGATCCAGTCGGGTATTGACCAAGATATAGCCCGTGCGATCCAGGCGCGCGGCCAATAGTTGCATCATTGTGGTTCTCTCTTTACGTCTGCCTGCTTGTGCATGTACGGTGAACGCGCTGCCGATTGCCATTTATTTGACGCATCATGACGCGCGCGCCATGATGAATCCTCACCTTTTCTGACATCCGATCATGAAGCTAAGCTGCCCGGTGCATGGCACCGAAATGGAAGTCAGGGGCAAAGGCGCTTATTGCTCCGCTTGCCAGTCTGATTATCGCTATCGCGCCATCTGCGCCACTTGCGGCGCCGAGCTGGAGCGCCTGCAGGCTTGCGGCGCATCCAACTGGTTCTGCAATCAATGCAACGAGCTTAAGTCCAAGTCGACCGTCAATGGCGCATGGGTTCGCTCCAATGACAACACCGACCACGGCTTATCCTAGCGCGGGTCCTTGTAGCGCCAGCGTGCCGCTGCGCCCGGCCAGTTCGCCCATGCCGACCGTACAGTGTGGTAGTTCGGTGCCCTCTGCGGCAAACAATTCGGCGCACGAGACCAAACGATAACCCTGCGCGCGCCAGCCGATGAGCAGACGCTCGAACGTCTCGAGAAAACGCAGACCTTCCAGTTCGGCGTGCAAGGTATACACATGTCCGTGGGCTGGGATGCTTGACGTGGTTTGCAAGATATGTTGATCGACGTTTTGCGCGGTCAACCCGTCGAGGCCGATCAGTTCGTCCAGTGTCGGCAGGGTGGTAGGCAATTGCGGCACCCCCAGGCACTGGCCGTTGGCATCCACTGGTTGAAATGGCGACTGACCGCGACAGTCCGAGGCGTAGCTCAAACCGAATTCGGCTTCCAGCGCATAGGCCGCCGGATTCATCTGCCAGCCGGCTGCGCCATGAGTACGCGGCGCTACGCCGAAGATTTCCTCAAAACGCCGCAGCGCCAGGCCCATCTCGCGCCGGGTCCAGGCGGCATCCTTGCCAACAACGTAATCCTGCCACTTGATGTGATCCCAAGTGTGAACCCCGACTTCGAAGCCGTCGTCTCGCACCGAGCGCAACAGCGCGGCTTCACGGCGTCCGATATCCGGGCCGGGCAGCAGGGTTCCGTACAGCAGGGTACGCACGCCGTAATGCTCCACCACCGAAGTGCGCGCCACTTTCTGCAAAAATCCGCTGCGAAATACGCGCTTGATGGCGCGCCCGGTATGGTCCGGCCCCAAACTGAACAGAAAGGTGGCTCCGGCTTGATACCGTTTCAATAGTTCAACCAGGCGCGGAACACCCTCGCGGGTACCGCGCCAGGTGTCTACATCGACCTTGAGGGCGAGGTGTGGCATGGTTTAGTCGTCGGCCAAATCGCGCGCCGAGGCGGCTTGATCGCGATAGAAGTCGAAAATGCCGCGTAGCGCGTCATCCATGGTCACCCCCGGTTTCCAGTCCAGATCGGCCTGGGTGTTGGTGATCTTGGGCACACGGTTTTGCACGTCTTGATAGCCCTTGCCATAGTATTCGCCGGACGTGGTTTCCAGCAGTTTGACCTTGGCGGCATTGTCGCGGTATTCGGGGTAGCTGGCGGCCAGTTTGAGCATCATGTCAGCCAGCTCGCGAATCGAGTAGTTGTTGCTCGGGTTGCCGATGTTATAAATCTGGCCCGTCGCTTTGCCATCTTGGTTGGCGATGATTTTGACCAGGGCGCTGATGCCGTCGTCAATGTAGGTGAACGCGCGCTTTTGCATGCCGCCATCCACCAGTTTGATCGGTTCGCCACGCACGATGTGCCCGAGGAATTGGGTGATGACGCGGCTGGAGCCTTCCTTGGTGGTGTGAATGCTGTCCAGGCCGGCGCCGATCCAGTTGAACGGACGGAACAGGGTGTAATCCAGCCCTTCTTGCTGGCCATAAGCCGCAATCACGCGATCCATCAATTGCTTGGAGCAGGCGTAGATCCAGCGCGGCTTATTGATCGGACCATAAGTCAGTTCCGAGTTTTCCGGGTCGAACTCCGCATCCTTGCTCATGCCGTAGACTTCGGAGGTGGACGGAAATACCACGCGTTTATGGTACTTCACGCACCATTTGATAATTGGCAGGTTGGCTTCGAAATCCAGTTCGAAGACGCGCAGCGGTGCTTGCACATACGTCGCCGGTGTGGCGATGGCCACCAGTGGCAATACGACATCACACTTCTTGACGTGATATTCGATCCATTCCTGGTTGATGGTGATATCACCTTCAAAGAAGTGGAAGCGCGGATGATCAACCCATTCCTGCACCTTGTCGGCATGCATGTCCATGCCGTACACCTCCCAGTCGGTGGTGTCGATGATGCGTTTGGTCAGGTGATGGCCGATAAAGCCGTTTACCCCGAGGATCAGTACTTTTTTCATGATTAAGTTACCGTTTCCCGCTATACGCGGGGTGATGAGTCAAATAGAGAGCGATGCGCGCTCGCCGCAACAGACGGCGAAGGTGGCGGCATCCAATGTTTGTCCGTCCAGTTGCGCGTCTAATACATATAGAACGCCGCCATCCGCCGCCTGTAGCAGCAAGACGCCGTCCTTGAGTCGCAGACACGCGCTGGTTCCCGGCTTGGCCTGACTTCTGTCGGGCGCGAGTCGGGTTTTCCAAATAATCAGCCGGCCATATTCGGTGTCGGCGAACCCGCCCGGGTAGGGGCGCGATAACGCGCGCACAAAATTGTGCAGATCTTGCGCCGACAGGTTGGGGTCGATGCGGCCATCTTCGGGTTTGCGTCCTCCGAAATAGCCGCCCAGGCTCAGATCCTGTTCGGTGGCGTGTTCCGTGCCGGAGATCAATGCCGGCAAACTGCGCCACAGCACGATTTCAGCCGCAACCACCACTTTGTTGAATACTTCGGACGCACTGTCGTCCGGCAAAATCGGCACCGCGAACTGATCGATGATCGGCCCGTTATCCGGTTTGACGTTCATCACATGCAAGGTCGCGCCGGTTTCGCTTTCACCATGAATCAGCGCCCAGTTGATCGGTACCCGCCCGCGATACTTGGGCAGTAGCGAACCGTGCATGTTATAGGCGCCGCGCGTGGCCAGCGCCAACAACGGCGCCCGCAGCATTTTACGATAGTAGAACGAGAACAGAAAATCTGGATTGAGCGCGGCGATTTGCGCAAGCACTTCAGGGCTGTTCGGGTCGTCCGGCGTGATGGTTGGAATCGCATAGTCGCGCGCTAGCTGCGCCACACTGTCAAACCAAATTGTCTCGCCCGGGCTGTCCTGGTGGGTGACCACCAGCGCGACATCCACGCCACGGCCCAGTAGCGCTTTCAGGCAGCGCACCCCGACATTGTGATAGGCAAATACCACCGCGCGCGTCATGATTTTTTCTCCAGCACCGCGCTGATCAAAAAGCGTGGCCGCTTGCGCACTTCCTGGTAAATCCGCCCGATGTACTCACCCAATAAGCCGATGCCAAACAGCGCTACGCCGATCAACAGAAAGGCGATGGCGAACAGCGTGAACAGACCGCCTTCTTCCGGGCCGATGATTAGGCGGCGCATACCGAGATAAACCACCAGTAGCGCCGAGAGCAAGGAAATGCTGATGCCGAGAAAAGAAAATAATTGCAGCGGCACCAGGGAAAACCCGGTCATCAAGTCGAAATTCAGGCGAATCAGCCCATACAGCGAATATTTGGATTCGCCGGCAAAGCGTTCTTCATGGCCGACCACCACTTCAGTCGGGTGCTGGGCGAACTGGTAGGCCAGCGCTGGAATGAAGGTGTGCAATTCGTTGCACTGATTAATCGTGTCGATAATGCGGCGGCTGTAGGCGCGCATCATGCAGCCCTGGTCGGTCATTTTGATGTGGGTAATGCGCTCGCGCAGACGATTCATCATGCGCGACGCCATATGGCGCCACAGGCTGTCGTTACGTTTGCGCCGAATCGAGCCGACATAGTCGAAACCCTGATCCATGGCCGCCAGCAGCAGGCCGATATCTTCTGGTGGGTTTTGCAGGTCGGCGTCCAGCGTCACGATACGGTTGCCGCGGCTGTACTCGAAGCCGGCCAAAATCGCTCGGTGCTGCCCGAAGTTGCCATTAAACAAGATGACCCGCGTCACCTCGGGTCGGGCATTGAATTGCTCGGCCAGAATCGCGGGCGAGCGATCGCGACTACCATCGTTGATAAATACGATTTCGTAGTTGAGACCCAGTGCGTCAAGCGCCGGGTAGAGGCGGGCAAACAGTGCTTCGAGCACGGCTTCTTCGTTGTATACCGGTATCACGACCGATAGATCGATAGTTTCAGTCATTGATTTTCAGTTTAAAACAGGTTTTAGAGCTTGGCCGATCAGCGCGCAGACACGATCCACGTCCTGGTCGTTCATCGCCGGGAACAATGGCAGCGTGATGGTGCGCTGGCCAATATCTTCGGCAATCGGAAAATCGCCGCTCTTGAATCCGCGCGCGCGGAACAGGCTAAACAGGTGCATCGCCGGATAGTGTACGCCGATACCGATCCCGAGCTGTTTCATGCGCGCGATAAACTCCCCGCGGCTGATGCTCATGTTCGCCAGCGGCAGCAGGGGTTGGAACATATGCCAGTTACTGTGCTCGAAATCAGGCGGCGGAAGCTCACAGCCCAGGGTGCGATCGAACGCGAAAAAATAGCGTTGCGCCAACTCGCGCCGGCGCGCATTGAATTCGTCCAGGCGCGCCAATTGGCCCAAGCCGATGACCGCCGCGATATCGGTCATGTTGGCCTTGCCGCCCAGCACGTCGACCTCCATGGTGCCATCTTCCAGGCGTGTCATGCCTTGCAGGCGCAGTTTTTCGAATAGTTGCGCCTCGTCCTGATTGTTCATCACCAGACAGCCGCCTTCACCGCTGGTGATGTTTTTATTGGCGTGGAAGCTGAACGAAATCAAGTCGCCGTCAACGCCAATCGGCCGTCCATTCCACTGTGCCCCCATCGATTGCGCCGCATCTTCGATCACGCGCAGTTGGTGGGTCTGGGCCAATTGATAGAGTCGGGACCGATCTACCGGTAGGCCTGCAAGGTCAACCGGAATAATCGCGCGGGTACGCGGTGTTATCGCGCGTTCGACCAGGTCGAGATCGATATTGCGCGTGGCGCGTTCGACATCAACAAACACCGGTGTGGCGCCGACGGCCAGAATCACGTTGGCGGTGGCCACCCAGCTCAGCGGCGTGGTGATGACTTCATCGCCCGGGCCGATGCCGGCCAGGCGCAGCGCCATCTCCAGGGCCGCTGTCGCGGAAGTCACCACCCGTACCGGACGACCACCCACCCTGGCGGATAAAGCGGCTTCGAATTCGCGCGCCTTGGGGCCGGTGGTGATCCAGCCGGAGCGCAATACCTCGGACACCGCGGCAATGGTCGCTTCGTCGATGTTGGGGCGGGTAAAGGGCAGAAAATCCATGTCTATCCTCTGAGAGTTCAGCTGCGGGCGACCAGTACGACGCCAATGATAATGACCGCGATGCCGGCCAGACGTTGTGCACTAATGATTTCGCCGAACAGCCACCAGGCCAAGAGCGCGTTCACCACATAGCCGATCGATAGCATGGGATAGGCAATGCTGACTTCGACGCGCGATAGCGCCAAAATCCAGATGCCGACGCTGATCACATAGCACGACAGCCCTCCGATGATCGGCGCATTGGTGGCAACCGACCAGCCTATCGGCAGAATATTGGCGCGCGTGAAGTCGAAGTGGCCGATCTGGCGCACCCCGGCTTTGAGAAACAATTGCGCGGCGGCATTCAATAATACACCGCACAGGATCAGCGTGAATTCGATCAATTTCATGGTTTGCCGACCACCAGCCGGCGCGCGTCCCGGTACATCACGCGCATCGGCACGCCACGCTGGCGCAGCGCCTGGTACGTACCCTCGCCCATCATTGCCAAAGCGCGTGGCGCGGCTTGCCAGCGCGGGATAAAGGCATCCAAGGTAGGAATCCAGCGCGCCGGCTCGTGTTTTTCGCCCAGTTCAAACTCATCGACATAGCTCACCAGTGTGACATTGCGCCGCAGGTAGAACGGGAAAGTTTGATCGTAGTATTCGACCGAGAACAACTCGGTGTCGGTGCTTGGGTTGAGCTCGGCCACCAGCGCGCGGCTACTCTTCATCTGGCCATAGCTATCGTAGCCAACGGCCGCCAGCGTCAGTGCCGTCAGGCTGGCAAGCGCCAGTACCATCAGTGCCGTTTGCTTGCTCTCCAATGCCAACAGCCGCCAGGCGAACAAAGTGCCGGTGAGAAATACCATGGCGCCCAGCGCGATGTAGCCCGCCATATGCTGAATGACGGCGAATGGCGTGCCGCTATCGCTGAAGCGTCGGATAAATGGATAGGTCAGCAGCAGAGCTAGCCACAAGAGCGCGGGCAACAGCAGGTGGCGGATCAGCGCGCGCGGCTGGAGTTGCGCCAGGTAGTGTCCGGCGAGCAAGGCCAGCGCCGGGAACATCGGCAGAATATACGAGGGCAGTTTGGATCCGGATTTGCTGAAAAACAAAAAGATGAACACCGCCCACAGCAACAACAGACGACGGCTTTGCAGCGATCCTCGTCCTTCGCGGCCCATGCCGAAACGCAGTAGTCCTGGAAGTAGCGTGGTCCAGGGCAGAAAGCCCAGCAGCAAATAGGGCACAAAGTACCAGAACGGTCCGGTGCGCTTGTGTTCGGTGGTTAAAAAGCGCTCGAAGTGCTCGTGGATAAAAAAGAAGTTGGCAAATCCCGGGTTCTTGAGCGAGACCAGAATGAACCATGGCGCGGTCAGCGCCAGAAACAGGGTCAGGCCCGAGAGCAGATGCAGGCGGCGCCAGAAACCGAATTGGCGATAGATGATGCTGTAGAGCACTAGCACGGCGCCCGGAATCATGATTCCGATCAGACCTTTGCTTAGTGTGGCGCCCGCCATGGCCGCCCAGCAAATCAACATCCAGCGGTGGCGCTCCTTGAGCCCGGTATCGTCGCTTTGCGCCAGTAAAAAGGCGCACAAGGCCGAAGTCAGGAAAAAGCTGAGCCCGGTATCCAGATTCAGAAAGTGGCTATTACCCACCACCCAGCAACTGCTGGCCATGACGAGCGCGGCCAGATGACCGGATTCCTCGTCCCACAACCGACGCGCGGTGAAGCCCACCGCGATCACCGCCAGAAAGCCCGACAGGCCGGGCCAGAAGCGCGCGGCAAATTCATTGACGCCAAAAATTTTGAAACTGAGCGCGCCGATCCAGTAGGGCAATGCCGGCTTTTCGAAGTACAACAGGCCATTGAGTCGGGGCGTGAGCCAGTCGCCGCTTTGTAGCATCTCGAGTGAAATCGACGCGTAGCGTCCCTCATCCGGATGGATCAGGGCATTGTGTCCCAGGCTACCAAACCACAGTAGCGCAAAGATCAACCAGATCAGCCAGATAAGCCATGGACGACTGGAGCGAGACGAAGTCGAATACTGAGAGTGGATAGTCATCGATAGCAGGCAGGAGGGTGAGCGCTCGGACAAAACGACGGGGGTCGCGTCAAAGTCTGACATAATAACCATGCTGCTAGGAAATCACAAACAAACCCCATCTCTTTTAATGAGGAAGAGCGCAATATTATGCAGAGTTTGACTGGCTTAGAGCTTGAAGCCCTGACGATCAAGGCGGCGGCGGCTCCCCGCTTACGCGCCCATCATAATTTTCATCCTGAATTGACCGCTCCGGTGCAGCGTCTGGCGATTGCGATGGAGCCCGGCACCTATGTCCGTCCACACCGGCACAGCGCGACTTGGGAATTACTGTGTCCGCTTAGCGGCGCCTTCGATTTAATCGTGTTTGACGCCGAGGGCAGAGTGACCGCGCGTCAGCGCCTGGGCGCGGGTGGCGCGGTGGTGCTGGAACAGCCGGCGGGCGTTTGGCATTCGGTGATTTCGCTGGAGCCGGGTAGTGTGATCTTTGAAGTCAAGCAAGGTCCGTATCAGCCTCTGGGCGCCGAAGATTTCGCGGCCTGGTCTCCGGCCGAAAATGACGGCGATGTGCCCGCCATGCTGACCTTCCTGGGCGACGCCAAAATCGGCGAGCGTTTCACGCGCTAAACTTTCTGGGGGCAAACGGGGGAACGCCATCATCGGCGGGGGTCCATCAGGGGCCTCTCGTCTCCTTCGCGCTGCGCAAGGCGTCAACGAGAGGCCCCTGATGGACCTTGATGCACCGGTGGTTGACCGCGATGAGATTCAACAGCGTAAGCATGGCGGCGGACCAGGCCGGGCTGACGCCTTGCGCAGCGTGAAGGAGGCCCGGCCTGGTCCGCTGCCATGCGGACTGGGACGCCAGAGTACTTCACCACGAGGGTCGCTCGATTCTTGTACGCAGGCGGCTATTGCGCGAAATCCAGCACCAGGCCGACGCCGACTTCCTGTATGTCGGCGACTTGATCCAGGGCGATTTTTGCGCGCAAGTCGGTGCAGTGGCAGGGGTACAGCGTCTCGGCGTTTAATTGCTCAAAATACTGACTTGTGCGAGCGAGAATCTCGGGTTTGGCATTTTGCAAGTGGAAGCCCCCCAGAACCGCAACAACACGATCGTCGTTAGCCACTTTTTTTGCATATTCCAAAATATTGCAAATGCCGGAATGTGAACAGCCGGTGATTACGACAATCCCCTTGGATGTGGTGCAGACCAAGGCGCTATCGTCGCGCACAAAATCGTCGACCGTGTGACCATCGTGGTCAACGGTACAGCCTACCGGGTGCAGTCCTTCAAAATCGTTAGCGCGCGGTATCTCTCCAAGAAAAATCAGATCATCCGCAATTCTATAGGGTGTCTGGCTGGTGATGGTTTCCAGCCAGGGGCTGAATTCTTGCGCTGAAAACTTCGCGCCAATCTCCAATCCATCGTACTGCTTAGGCCGGCAGGCATCTGGATGAGTGATCAACTTGATCGGGGCCGCGGGGCGATGGCTTTGGTCATAGAACTGGGCCAGATGGCCGATGCCCCACGAGTGATCGTTATGCCCATGAGAGAGAACGATGGTGTTTAAGGCGTGCAGGTCAAAGCCCAAGGTTTGCGCGTTTTTGATAAAGACATCGGAATAGCCGGTGTCGAAGAGCAATTTTATCGGACCAGTTTCGATCAAATAGCAAACGCCGGGTTCGCCGATCAAATAGTTGTCAATGATCGTATTGTTGTCGACGAGTACCGTCAGTTTCATCAGATTGTCTCCAGCAAAAAATAGAAATTTCAGCGAATTAGATCGGGCTAGCATACAAAGTGCCAAGAATATTCTTATTTTAGTCGTGTATCCGCCCTGGATGTTTGCAATGCCTCAGCGAAAACCCCAAGCATCATAAAGAAGAAAAACTGGTTGTAATACGCCGAAAAGACATTGTTCGAGGTCATAAAGATCAAGATCGCCGGGCTGACAACACAGAGGAAGTTGGCGCAGATCGCGATATTGGCGTCGGACGACGCGATATGGCGCAAGGCTCGGGCGCCGGTCGCGAGAAGAAAGGCCGCAAGGCAGGCGACACCGATCAATCCGTAGCGGCGTAATAACAAGAAGTACTCAACGTCGACCACACTCGGATGTATCTCCTTCGCCACTCCCCATCCCAGTAGTGGACTCGCCCGCCAGATATCGTAGGCCACCAAGGCATTTTCAAATCGCACCGCAAATACATTGGCGCCAAACAGTCCATCATCGTGGACCGCGGTATAGAAATTATTCACGTAGGCGGCATCGTGGGCAAACAGCACCCAGCAGAGGCTCAGCACCGCAGCCGCAATCAGTAGGAACCGGTAGTGCTGGTTAATTATAAATATGAAAAATATCGAAAATGCGAATGCGGCATAAGCGGTTTTTGATTGAGTCATTGCCAGGCAAATCGTTGAACAGCCCCATCCCAAGATCATTCCAGCACTGACTTTCTTGAGTAACGTCGACATAAACAGCAGCTGTAAAAAGAAAAACAACATGCCCGCATCGTTGGGGTTGCCCGATACGCCCACCACTCGCATGTACTCGGTTTCGAGTCCCAGTGCCGCGGGTAGCTGCGAGTCGGCTGAATACAATTTTGAAAAAAATCCGCCCATCAGCTTGAAGTGCTGGAATGCGGTAATCAGGGCGATCACCAGGCTTAAGCGCAAGATCAGGGCGTTAAATCGGGCCCTGTATTCGGTAAAAAGCAAATGGCCAATCAGAAATGCCGGCAGCGGCAAGATGAGCCGCACGATTTCCAGGTAGTCCGGAATTCCGGTATGAACGTTGAGCACGGCGCTGCCGAACAGGATCGAAATCAGGGCTGAAAGCAAAAATAGAAAGTAGTACCGCAAATAGTCAAACGCCAGATTTTTCCCGGCCAGAAATGGGATCAACCCATAAAATAAGTAAATCGGTCGGATGGCAAAGTCGGATCCACCCAATGGTGGAATCAGATAGATCGACGCCAGCGCCAACCCAATCAGTGCTTGATCTGCGCTGAACGTTCGCAGCGCAAGGGCGCCCGCGCTCAAAAGGCGTCCGATTGCCGCTGCCACGCGGCCTTGAGGCGACTCCAGCGCGGGCTATGGCCACCCTGGCGGAGTCGGCGCAACTGATTCAACAGGAGCGCCGCGACCGCGCCGAAGAGCGCACCCACGGCCATGCCGAAAATGACCAGTTGCAAACGCCGCGGTTTAGTCTTGATGTCGGCGCTAATCGCCGGATCCAGAATCTGGACGATAGAGTAATTGCTGGCCTCGGTAATTTTTGCCAATTCGTATTGCTTGGCAATCAGCTCGAATAAAGTTTCGAAGTATTTAACTTCACGGAACTTTCTAAGGTATTCCAGACTGCCTTGTGGCATTTTATTGGTGGGCATCGACAGGCGGCTATCGTGCGCCGAACCACGCTCCAAGTCGGCCAGTTGTTGCTTTAAACCGCTAATCTCGCTGTTGATTCGAATAATGGCCGGATTGCGCGCGGTTGATCCGATGTGCAGGGCCGCAAGCTGCATTTCCTTATGGGCGAGCGCGGCCTTGAGTTGCGCCAGTTGGCTGATGACGATTTTCATCTGATTTTCCGGCGATAACATGCCGGAGTTTTCCTGCACCCCTTTGAACTGCAATTCGGCGTTTCTTAATTGTTGCTGCGCATGTTGCAGCTGTTGCTCAAAGAATATCCGGCGTTCAGTGGCATCATTCAGCGCAATATTTTTGGTCAGAGTGATCAGCTCCGCCACATATTGGTTGGCAATCTGGGCGGCCAGTGGCGCATTGGGGTTTTCAACCGTGACATTGATCAAGCCCTCTTTCCCTGAGTAAATGTTGCTCATGGCGGCCAGTTGCTTGCGCGTTTCTGCGCGGGCGCTGGTCTTGAAGCGCTGATCAAGATTGAGCGCCGCAATCACCTTGTCGGCGATGGTGCGGCTTTGCAGCAGGCCGATGTATAGCTCATTCGGGTTTTTAACGCTTTGTACTTGGTTAGTGGGCGCCATGTTCAGCTGCCCAACCAGGGCAATCAATCCTGGTTGGGTTTGGGTGGGCGGCATGATCTTGGCGTTAGAGCTGTAAATCGGGGTCAGGCAGTAGGCGATCAAGAGCGCGCCAATGCCGCCGCTACCCAGCGCCGCCAGCACCACTCGGCGGTAGTGGGTCAGAATCAGCAGCGTATTAAACAGATTTTGACTTGCCATATTGTCGCTGTCTTTCCATTGCGCCACGGTTGGCGCGGTGACTTAGTCTTTGAGAATTTTCAAGCCGGCGGCGCCTAGACCAAATTGATACAGAATCGTGGTCCAGTCTTTGATGATTTGCGTCCAGCCGGCGCGCTCGATCTTTTCCGGCACCACAATCGCGTCGCCCGGGTTGATGGTCTGATCGCTGCGCTGGACTAGCCAGCCGTGATCGCGGCGCGCGACGGTGCCATCGGCGCGGATCACGTAGGTTTCCTTGCTGCTGGCGCTGACGCTGGGCCCGCCCGCCAGCGCCAGATAGTCGCTGAGCTGGCGTTGGTCTTGATAGATAAAGGTATTGGGTTGAAATACCGCGCCGAGTACCGATACCGTACCGGGCTTGCGCGGAATGAAAATACTGTCGCCGTCTTGCAGCGGCAGTTCCGGCAGATTCTCGAGCGCTACGTTGGCTGACTTGAGCTCCAGCACAATGCGGCCATCGGCTTTGACACTTTGTAGTTTGCGCGCGAGTTGACGCAGCTGTTCGAGTTCGGCGCCTTGGGCCCGTACCGCGTTTGCATCACTGGCGCCAGCGATTTTCTCGGCGCTAATGGTTTCGATTTCATGAGAAAAGCGCGCGGCAATCTGATCCAGTCGGGTTTGTTGCTCGCGGCGCGCGCTTTCGCGGGTGAGCCGGGTGGCAAACAGATAGCCACGATCGGTGAGGCCACCCAGTCGGCTAATCAGCGCGCGCAAGGTTTCACCACTCTTGATCGGATAGACCCCGGGATGTCGCACTTCGCCGCCGACTTCGACAAATTCGCGCTGTTTGCTGGCCGGCAGCGCAATACTGCCCAGCGTCAGTACACGCACTACGTCCGCCGGTCGCAGATCGACTTGAGCCAGGCGGGCCTGAGGGTCCGGGCTGGCGCCCGGCAGCTCGGCAATGGTTTGGTAGCGATACTCGATGGCTTTTTCGATGATAATCGCGCGCTGTTCGTCGCCGCTGGCGAAACCTCCGGCCCAGCGCAGCGCGTCGGCCAGAGTGCTCGCGCCCTGCAACTCATAGATTGCCGGTTGTTTCACCCCGCCGGTCAGGGCGATTTGCGCGCCGACTTCGGGGATAAAGATCACGTCTCCATCCTGCAGGCTGACATCGTGACTTTTGTCGCCGCGCGTCAGCATGGCGTACAGATCGAAGACGCTGATCACCCGATTGTCGCGCCGTAGCTGGATCTTGCGCATGGAGCCGGTGCCCGAGGGGCCGCCGGAGCTGAACAGCGCGTTAAGTAGCGTGCTCATGGCGCTGAGCGTGTAGGTGCCGGGGCGCACCGCGTGTCCGACCACATAAATTTGCAGTGCGTGGGTTTGCGCCAGGCTGGCGCTGAGTTCGAAATGGCTGAATACCCTGCTGATGGCTTGTTTTAAATAGCCCTGCAGATCGCGCGCCTTTACCCCGGTCAGCCTGACCGCGCCAACGCGTGGGATATAGATACTACCGCCACGATCCACTACCAGGTTCAACTCGATATCCACCATGCCCCAACCGCGCAGCTGAATTTCATCTCCCGGGCCGATGACGTAGTCGCCATTGACCGCGGCGCTATCCAGCGGCGCAAAGGTTGAGGGCGTGGTTTGAAACAACTCATGGCCAAACACCCGCAGTTCCTGACCGCTGACGCGTTGCGCATAGGCGCTGAAGCCCGATTGCTGCTTAGCGACAATCTCGGCTGAGTTTGGCTCTGTGGTGGTGGGGCTTTGCCTGCGCGGTTTCTGCAACGGCTGCGGCAGGGAAGGCTGTGGGTCGTGCGGGGCCTCGTAACCCGAGGGGGCAAAGGAGGAGGGGCTCAGTTCACGAGCGTCAAGCTCGGTCATGCGGATTACTGCGCATCCCAGCAGGGCGATGCGGAAAATAAGAGGGGTGCGCATGGCTGAATTTGGCTTCATGGTTGAGGTCAGGGATGTGTCACTCCGAGGGAAGGACTCGGCGGGATCGGGTGAAGTTCAACCGTGCGCTATTCATCGACGGTATTTATACCGGGCACTTAGGTCAGGCGCTCGAAACAGGGCGATTGTTCAGGGATGTCAGTATTGGCGTGTTGTGAGTTTTCTTTGAACATTAGCCATTGTTTTCAATGCATTGGCAATTTTTATTTTGAATTTTTATTAAAAATTAAGCGATAAACATATTAAATCAAATGATTTAAACTAATAGTGTAATTATTTACAAAATCTAACTGACTTGCTAGCTTGTCCTAACAAATTTCACCATGACATGCAGTCATGCCAACATGACTGCGAGGACATCGACATGTCAACAAACCGCTGGGCTTATTCCCGTCATAACAAGATGGTCATGCTGATGTTGCTGGACGCGGTGCTACTACCCTTTGCGCTGTGGTGCGCCGTGTATCTGCGTCTGGATGGCGCCTGGGATTCGCGACTCAATGCGAGTGGCTGGGTGTTTTTGGTGCCGGCTTTGTGGGTGGTTCCGGTATTTTTCAGGCTGGGGCTGTATCGCGTGGTGATTCGTTTCCTCAATGGTCAGGTTGCGGTGATTGTGTTTTATGGCGTGACCAGCGCGCTACTGGTGCAAGCGACGGTACTGGAGCTGGCGCGGGTTGTGGTGTTTCCACGCGGCGCGTTGCTGATTTTTTGGCTGTTTGCTTTGGCCTATGTCGGTGGCAGTCGGTTTTTGCTGCGCGCCGTGGCGCGCGGTTTGTGCGCGACGCGCGGGGCGCGCAAACGGGTGGGGATCTATGGCGCGGGCCATGCCGGGTTGCAGTTGATGATCGGGCTGCAGGCCAGCGATGAGTATCAAGTCGTGGCCTTGTTCGACGATAACCCGGAGTTATGGCAGAGCACTTATGGTGGTGTCACCGTCCATGCGGCGGCGCGCATTGGCGCGGTGGTGGCGGTCAGAAAAATCGACGAAATGCTGCTGGCGATGCCATCGGTCAGTCGGCGGCGTCATCGGGAAATTCTGCTGACGCTGGAAGGTTTGCACTTACCGATTCGCCGTTTGCCTCCGTTGGCTGATCTGGTTTCCGGCGCGGCGCGGGTTGATCAATTGCATGAGATCGAATTGGATGATTTGCTCGGGCGCGATCCGGTGGCGCCTAAAGCCGATTTGCTGGCGCGCGATATCGGCGCGCGCGTGGTCATGGTCACCGGCGCGGGCGGGTCTATCGGTTCGGAGTTGTGCCGCTTGATTGTGGGTCTGGCGCCCAGCCGCATCGTATTATTTGAACTATCAGAGTATGCCTTGTATTCGATCGATCATGAGCTGGCGCAAATTGCGCCGCGGGTACCGCGTGTCGCCTTGCTCGGCTCGGTACTGGATTACCCGCGCTTGAGCCAGGTGATGACGACCTTCGGGGTATCTACGGTCTATCACGCGGCGGCTTATAAGCATGTGCCCCTGGTCGAGCACAATCCGGTGGCGGCGATCCAGAACAATGTGTTTGGTACCGAGACCTGCGCGCGCGCCGCCGAGGACTGCGGTGTAAGTACCTTTGTGTTGATCTCCAGTGATAAAGCGGTACGGCCGACGAATGTCATGGGCGCGACCAAACGCTTGGCCGAGTTAATTTTGCAGGCGCGGGCGCCGCGGGCGGTCACTCGCTTTGTGATGGTGCGTTTTGGCAATGTGCTTGGCAGTTCCGGTTCGGTGGTGCCTTTGTTCCAGCGGCAAATCAAGCACGGGGGCCCGGTGACCGTGACTCATCCCGAGATTACGCGTTACTTCATGACGATTCCCGAGGCCGCGCAGTTGGTGATTCAGGCGGGCGCCATGGGGCATGGTGGCGAGGTATTCGTGCTGGACATGGGAGAACCGGTGAAAATTGCCGACTTGGCGCGGCGAATTGTCCATCTCTCGGGGTTTGAAGTAAAAAGCGCCAGCCATCCCTGCGGTGATATCGAGATTCGCTATGATGGTTTGCGTCCGGGGGAAAAACTGTATGAGGAGTTGTTGATTGGCGCCAAGGTACAGCCGACCGAGCACGCGCGGATTATGTGCGCCGTGGAGTATTGTTTGTCGCGTGACGAGCTTGATGGGTATCTGTCCGAGCTGAGCCTCGCCTGCCAGGCGCTGGACGCCGCACAGGCCTTCGCGTTGCTGCAGCGGGTGGTGCGTGAGTTTAAGGCGGCAAGTCATACCGCCGACTGGATTTGCTGCGCGCAGCGCGAGCCTAGTCCTGTGCAAACATGATTTCGATCCGCTCTTTGCCCTTACCCACGTTTTTACGCTTCAAACGCAAAGCCCCAACCTCGCCGCTATGATGCAAATGGGTGCCGCCGCACGGTACTTGCGCCAGTCCATCAATTTGCCAGTAGCGGCGCTGTAGTTTTTCATCGCTAAATGCGCTGACAATCGGTTGTTGCGCCGCGACAATTCGCGCCACCTCGGCCTCTAGCTGTGGCAGCAGCGGGGCCAGGCTCTCGTGATGGAGAAAGTCGATGCGCGCTTTTTCCGCGGCAATATGCGCTCCGATTTTTTCCATGTCGGGTCGCAGACGACAAGCCAGTTCCAATACCAACTCGGCGGCGAAATGCAGCCGCATCAAGGCGTAGCGCCGTGGCCAGTCAATCACGACCCGGACGCTGTTTCCAGCGGCCAGACCCGCCGCGCTGTCCAGTGTGTAGGCAATGTCCAGTCCCTGTTTTTCCGCCAGCAGCACGGATCGGCCAGCGATGGTGCCGCTATCGCTCTCTTGTCCGCCGCTTTGCGCATAGAAAATGGTTTGTTCGAGCCAGACCTGATCACCCTCGACGCGACTCAAGCGCGTATCCAGCTGGGTTTGATAGGGGTCGCGCCAAAATATTTTTTCACTCATTGAACTGATATCCAGATTTATCATTTATACACACATAATTATTTGTGTAGTGTAAATAACTTGATTAGCCTCAATAGGCAGAAGTAGCGCCGGCTCATACCATAGCTGACTTACACTGATTTTCTGTGACTCGAATGCTGCTTGCTGGCCTTAGTCATTGCTATATTGTGCAATAACATATTTTTATAAATAGTAAATGATTATCATTTATGCCAAATAGAGATTTTTCCAAATGCAATCCAACCTTTCAGTGCGGCAAAAGTTGCTGGCCGGGTTCGGTGTCATCATTGTATTGATGATGCTGGTCGTCGGCTTGGCGTTGAGTAAGATTAGCAATATTCAGGAGCATATGACTTCGGTCTCCAGCGATCACTACCCCAAGGTGATGTTAACCGAGTCGATTGTCAAACTGACGCTGGATAACGGTCTGGCGGTGCGTAGCGCGCTATTGGCGGTTGACGCCTCTGAAAAAGCCAACTGGATCAACCGCAGTGATAGCAATCGCGCGCAAATTGCGGCACTGCTCGCACAGTTGGGACAGCGCATAGAAAGCAATGAAGGACGCGCGCTTCAAAGTCGCGCAGTGGCGGCGAATAGCGTGGTCGACGCCAGCTATACCTCGCTGCTGCCGTTGGTGCGCGCACCGGTGACGCCGGCGTCGTTTTTGACCGCGCGCAATTTTCTGAATCAGAATTTTATTCCAGCCAATGCCGCTTTTCTGGCGGCGATGAGAGACCTGGCGCAGCATGAGACCGGCAGCATGGATAGCGTGCGCTCAGAAGCCGACCAGGTGGTCACCAGCGCGTATATTGAGTTATGCGTCATGCTGGGGCTTGCCGTAGTGGTCGGGCTGTTGCTGGCCGCGTGGCTGTCGGCGCGTCTGGTCGGTCCTTTGCGTCAGGCAATGCAGGTGATGACCATCATGGAAGGCGGGGACCTCAGTGGTCACGATGCGCCACCGGCTGAGAGTCGTGATGAAGCGCTTGCGTTACAGCGCCACCTGATCTTGATGCGTGGCCGACTGCATACCCTGATTGAGGCAATTCAACAAAGCGCGCTGAATGTTTCCGATAGCGCGCATGAGCTGTCTGGGATGGCGCAGTATGTTTCGTCCAGTACCCAGCAACAGGCGGCGGCCACCAGTTCGGCCGCGGCGAATATTGAGCAGTTGACCGTCAGTATCAATCATGTGGCGGACAGCGCGGCGCAAGCTGAGCAACGCGCCAGCCAGGCCGGGACCAACGCGCATCAGGGTGGGCAGCAGGCCGGCGCGTCGGCGCTGCAAATTGGCGAAGTGTCGCAGCGGGTATCGGAAACCGCCGGACGCCTGGAAGTCTTGTCGGTTCAAGTGAAACAAATCGATTCGATTGTCACCGTGATCAAAGAAGTGGCCGATCAAACCAACCTGTTGGCGTTGAACGCGGCGATTGAAGCGGCGCGCGCCGGCGAGGCCGGGCGCGGGTTTGCCGTGGTGGCGGATGAGGTGCGCAAACTGGCGGAACGCACCGGTAGCTCGGCGCAAGAGATCACTAAAATGATCGATTCGATTCAGCAGGGCGTGGGCGCAACCGTGGCAGATATGAATCAGAACCTGGATAGCGTGCGCCTAGTCAGTGAACACGCACAGACGGCGGCGGCCACCATGCAAGGCATCGAGACCAATACCGTGGATGTGGTTGGGGCGATTTCGGAAATTAATTCGGCGCTGGCCGAGCAGCGCAGCGCCAGTGTCGATCTGGCTCAGAAAATGGAGCAGATGTCGCAGCAGTCGGACAGCAACAGCGCCACGGTGGAAGAATTGGCGACCACCTCATCGCAGCTTTCGGGTTTGTCCAAGGATCTGCAGGGGTTGACCGCGCGCTTTAAGCTGTAGGGATGATCGTCATCCTCGCCGCAGC
>Ga0302156_10000141_pt1 | contig 64422 bp, 31 predicted proteins | sample I_Bog_N3_2_FD_193503 | JGI IMG/M metagenome (GOLD analysis project Ga0302156, IMG submission 193503) | Peat permafrost microbial communities from Stordalen Mire near Abisko, Sweden - I_Bog_N3_2 | ecosystem: Environmental > Terrestrial > Soil > Wetlands > Peat | place: Sweden: Abisko, Stordalen... | reverse complement strand
AAGCTTCGCGCGCAGTTGAAGCGCAAGATCAAAAGGCAAAATCGGGAACTTTCAGCAGACGACCTGACGCGGTATACCGATGAGGTTCGCGCCGTCTACCTCGATATTCGTGATGCCCTGAGTAAATTGCCTAAGTTGCAAAATACCGACGGGGAGCCGTTTCTCTCTCACAAAATTCATTTCAACACCCAATCGGCGCAGTCGACTTTTGACGCTCTCGCTCCTCTGGCTTGGGGGGTGACCAGGGAAGAGTTGCTCGAAGAGGCGGACCGGAACCACGACGGCTCGCTTCGCAGCATCGAATTCGCATGGATCAAGAAGGGGAACAAAATGCACCCGTCCTGGGAAAACACCGTCCTGGGCCATCTGAAGATATTCGGGAAGACGCTCCTGGCGGAGGTGAACTCAGTCAACCGCGCCAAGCGGATTCGGGAAGAGATTGAGCAGCGCCTCGGCTCCCAGGCGATACACGTCGGCACGGAAACGGAATCGCCGGAACAGATGCTGAAGCAGGCGAAGCAAAGAAAAGCCTTGCGCGGCGCCGAAGAAATAATCGAGGAGGACGATCTGCTCCGCGATCCCGAAATCCGCCGCCAGATAGAGGCGGAGGTCCAGAAGCAGGTCGAGGGATGGGTTCGCACCAAGGTTCCCGCTCTGGGTGGGCGCACACCGTTGCAGGCCGTCGCCGATCCTGACGGCAGAGAGATGGTCGAGGCCCTGCTGCAAGGCTGGGAACGCCAGAACGAAGCGCCAGGGCCAGCGGGCATTGTGCGTCCGGATATCAATGCGTTGCGCCGCATGCTGAATCTTCCGGTGAAGACGGGATCCCACACGGAGTGAGGCGGCCCAGTAGAATGTCACTTGCTGCTTCAGTGGACGTGATTCGGCAAGAGTTGTTGCTCTAAGACGTCAGTTGCCTCTATTTTACCGACTGCAATGCCTTGGCACTTCTTCCGGCACGCGTTCGCTCCTTGCTGGACGAAACGGGTGCCCCAAGCGGTGTGCAACAGAAGCTCATGCGCCACAGTAATGTGGCCACGACCATGAACGTGTACGGAAATGCGAGCCTGAGAGCCAAGCAACGGACCAACTCAAAGGTTGTGCAGATGGTGATGTCACAAGAAGCACCTCAGCCTGTGCGGCAGTCAGTAGCGGTTTGAACTATTGTGGGGTTCTGCGGGGTTGAATTCCAAGAAAAACGCTGTAAGTTATTGATTCTTTGGCTCCTCAGGTAGGACTCGAACCTACAACCCTTCGGTTAACAGCCGAATGCTCTGCCATTGAGCTACTGAGGAGTGTCGTGCGTTAATTCTTCTATACCAAGGTAGCAGAGAGCGCAGAAGACGTCAAAAATTCTATCTGGATGCAGCGTGCATCATCCTCAAATCTGCTTCATTTTCAGTGTAGCCGGCACCCGAAGCGTTCTGGCACGAGGGAGCGCGCCGGGGGCTGCCGCTAGCGATACGATAGAAGGAGCAAAAGCCTGCCTCGAGCAGAGCCGAAGGGAGGAGAATCCTTGTCACGGATTTCACGCCTGAACCGCAGCGAAGTGACCACTGAGATGGCAGCGCTCTATGATAGAGCCTTCGCCCAGCGCGGCAACGTGCCCAACATGTTCCGGGTGATGGCCCATCGGCCGGAGATCTTCACGACGATGATGGCCCACTTTGCCGCGGTGCTCTCGACCGGCACGGTCCCCACCAAACTGAAGGAACTGATCATCGTTCGCACCAGCCAGGTGAATGTGACGCCCTACTGCCTGGCCAGCCACACGATTCTTGCCCGAAATCTTGGATGGACCGACGAGCAACTTGCTCGCCTGGCCGAGTGGCCCCAGCGAGAGGACTTCACCGCTGCCGAAAAGGCCGCCCTGCGCCTGGCTGAGACAGTCACCCGCGACGCCAACGCGGTCAGCGACGAGCAGTTTGCCGAGCTGCGCGAGTTTTACTCCGAAGGCGAAGTCGTGGAACTGCTCTGCGCGATCGGCCTCTTCAACTACTTCAACCGTTTCAACAACGCCCTCAAGATGGAACCGACGAAACCCGGCGAGGGCGGCTGCGCGGCGGCTGAAACAGCGACTGCCCAGTGACCTCGATCTTCTCTTTCAAGGAGCCTCCTTCCCACATGAAACTAGAGCTGCCCGCCGGTTCATTTCGAGCCTATCTCTTCGACTGCGACGGCACGATCGTCGATTCGATGCCGCTGCACTACATTGCCTGGAAGACGGCCCTGGCGGAGTGGAATTGCGTCTACGAGGAGAGCCTCTTCTACTCCTGGGGCGGCAAGCCAACCCGCGAGATCATCTCCGACCTGAATCAAATGAATGGGTTGGCCATGCCTGTCGAGGCCGTCGCCGAACGCAAGGAAGAGCTCTACTTCGAATTGCTGCCGCGGCTCAAGGCAATCCCTGAAGTGATGGAGCACATTGAAGCCGCGCAAGGGCGGATTCCCTTCGCCGTGGTTTCCGGGGGCAGACAGAAATCGGTGATCCGCTCGCTCTCAGTGGTTGGCCTGCTCGACCGATTCGACATCATCGTTGGCGCCGAAGACTACACTCGCTCCAAGCCGGCTCCGGATGCCTTTCTCCTCGCAGCCGAGCGGCTGGGCGTTGCGCCCGCCGATTGCCTCGTCTTTGAAGACACCGATCTGGGCATCGAAGCGGCAATCGCCGCGGGGATGGCCTATGTGAAGGTTCCAGCGCCCTGGGAGAGGACCTGAGAGAAGAGAATCAGTAGAGCAGCACTGCCACTCGGTAAGCCGTGAAAGCGCCTTGCTGGCCCTGCGGCGGGCAACTCCCTACGGCCGCCTGATGAAGCTCTCCAGAGGCCATCCGGTCGATTAGCGCCTGGGGCAGGCGAGTCAGCTCCGCATCCTGCCAGCGCATGATGAAGCGCGGTTGCGGGCCGCCAATGCCGCGAGGCATCCCTTCATCCGCGGCGCAGGCAACGCGTGCAAGAGCCGGATCCCGCAGAACAGCGCCCCCGTTTGCCTTGATCAGCCGGGCCACCTCAGCCTCGACCTGAGCCTGCGTCAGCACCGGCACGGCGCGCTCGTAGTCTGCCACAGCATAGAGCCCGTCACGGCCAGCCACAACGGCCACGCCGACCCGATCCACAGCGGGGTTCAGCAGGTTGGCGCGGTGGCCGGGGGAGTGCATCCAGCCCTCATGAATCGCGGCCGGACTGGGGCCAAGGGCCACGTTTTCCTCGATCATGCTGAAGCGCGCGCCCGCCTGCCCGGCTCGCCCGGCGACGTCCGGCTCGCCCGCATATTGGTGAGCGATCTGCTCGGCGGCAACCATGCGCAGGCAATGCTGGCGGGCGGCCGCGGCCAGTGCCGGGTCCCACTTCAGCGGACCGGCCCCGGATACCGCGCGCGCCTGATTGGCGAGCACGACTAGCTGCCAGGCCGCGGGCTGAATCGACGCCTGCTGCTTGTCCTGCCTGGGCGTCTGTGCCAGAACCGCGGACGCAACCACTGCGAGACACAAGATCAAGCCATGCCGAAAAGCATCCATAATCAATTCAACCCCACTTTGCCGCCAGTGTCGCTGTATTCTTGCTATGCCGATGCCTTTTTTCGCCGCCAGCACGCTCCCCGCACTTCGCAGTCGCGCCCGCCGACAGCCGCTGGCGGTGGCTGGCGTTTTTCTGCTGGCTGTCTTCGTGATTGGAGGGTTGGCAGCTCCCTGGCTAGCGCCGCACAATCCAGCCGCCATCGACTTGCTGCATCGGCTCGAAGGACCCTCCGCCACGCATTGGGCCGGAACCGACGAACTGGGCCGCGATACGCTCTCGCGCCTGCTTTTTGGAGCGCGGCTCTCCCTGGCCGTCTCTGTGACTGTAGTTGCGATTTCGCTGGCCCTGGGGCTGGCCGTCGGCGGCCTTGCCGGCTACCTGGGAGGATGGATCGATGTCGCCCTCACCACTTTTGCCATGAACACGTTCCTGGCCCTGCCAGGCATTCTGCTGGCCATCGCCTTCGCCGCCTTCCTCGGCCCCGGATTCGTCAACCTGGTGCTGGCGCTGGCCATCGGCGGGTGGGCCGGATATGCGCGCCTGGTGCGGGCGCAGGTGATGGCCGTGCGCGACCGAGAGTATGTGGATGCGGCTCGCGCATTGGGCGCAAGCGGTCTCCGCATCTTCTTCCGCCACATTCTGCCCAACATCGTCCAGCCGATTCTGGTGCAGGCAGCCATCGGCATGGCCGGAGTGATTCTTGCCGAGGCGACGCTCTCCTTTCTCGGCCTGGGCATTCCCGCGCCAGCGCCGAGTTGGGGCGCAATGCTGAACGACGCCCGCTCGCATCTCTTCGACTCGCCGCATTTGGTGCTCTTCCCGGCCCTTGCAGTGGCTGGCGCGGTGCTCGGCTTCAATTTCATGGGCGATGCCCTGCGCGACCAGCTCGATCCGCGGACGCGGCTGGAACTGGGGCTATAACAGTCTGCGAAGGAACGCAGGCTTTGTATCAGGGCACGGCTTCAGCCATGCCGTAAGGATTGCAAAGGAATGCTGGGCTTTAGCCCCTGACGGAAAATGGCTTCACAGGGGGTTCCTGGATGAAGATCGGCGTCGTCAGCGATACCCACGGGCTTTTCCGCCCCGAAGTCGCGCCCGCGCTGGCCGGCGTCGAGCGCATCCTGCACCTGGGCGATGTGGGCAAGGCGTCGGTACTCAAGAAACTGGGCAAGATCGCTCCCGTCACAGCGGTCCGCGGCAATGTAGACCGCGAAGGCCCATGCAGCGAGCTGCCGGAGACGGAGGTGACGCTCATTGGCGGCCGCTACGTCTATATGCTGCACGATTTGAACACGATCCACCTTGACCCGGCTGCCGGAAAGTTCGCCGCCGTGCTCTTCGGGCATACACATGTGCCCAACTTCTACCGGCGCAAGAGCGTGCTCTACTTTAATCCCGGTTCCTGCGGGCCGCGGCGCTTCCGGTTGCCGGTGACGGTTGGTCTGCTCGAAGTGAGCGAGGACGGCGAGTTGGAACCCCGGATTGTCGAGCTGGATTGCGAGTAGTCCGCCGGTTACTTGTCCCTTAGTTCCTCATGCGGGGATTCACCCAGCGATAGACCACGTCTGTCAGCAGGTTGACAAGCACGTAGGTCAGCCCGATTGACAAGAGGCAGCCCTGCACCAGCGCATAGTCGCGATTGGAGATCGCGCTGACGGTGAGGCGGCCGATGCCGGGCCAACTGAAGATGGTTTCGGTGACGATTGCGCCTGCCAGCAGCGCGCCGAATTGCAAGCCGACGACGGTGATGATGGGAACCAGTGCGTTGGGCAAAGCGTGACGGCAAACGACGGCCGTTTCGCTAAGGCCCTTGGCGCGGGCTGTCCGGATGTAGTCCTGGCCGAGTTCCTCCAGCATTGCGGTGCGCACCATGCGAGTGAGGATGGCGGCCAGGGATGCGCCCATGGCAATCGAGGGCAACACAAGATAACGCCAATCGATCCCCGCGCTTCCGCCCGAATTCGCGCCGGAGACAGGGAGCCAGCCCAGTTCGATGGAGAAGACCAGAATCAGCACCGGACCCAGCACCAGGCCGGGAACGGAGAGGCCGAAGAGGCTCACAACGGAGAGCAGTTGGTCGATCCAGCGCCCCCGGCGCATGGCGGCCAGAATACCGGCAGGCAATGCCAAAAGCAGCCCGAAGCCAAGCGCGGTCAAAGTCAGAGCCAGCGTGTAGGGATAGCGGGCGGCGATCAGATGGGCTACCGTGTCGTGCAGGCGGATGGAGCCGCCCAGATCGCCATGCAGCACGCCGTTCCAGTAAAGAAAGTACTGCTGATGAAGTGGCAGGTCGAGCCCAATATCGTGACGCAACGCCGCGATGTCGGCCGGAGTCGCACCCTCGCCGAGCATCATCTGGACGGGATCGCCGGGGACCAAGTGAATGAGCAGAAAGACCAGCGAGACCACCAGCCAGACGACCGGAAGCGTGAGCGCGAGGCGGGTGAGGATCTGCTTCATGGGCTTTCCTCAGCTTACAGTTGTCAGTTGTCAGTTGTCAGTTGTGAGGCTGAGAGGATAGAGGAATTTCGGATTTCACTCCCTTGGCCGTCAATAAAACGCCATCTTGGAACTCCCATGGCATAGAAGAGGCCATCGGTAAAGAGGCCGGGAAAACGCGTTCCCAATGCGCTCTGTTTACCGGATTACGACCGCTTTTCATGGTCTTAGGTGTCATCCGCTGACCTGCATGTTGTTGAAAATACGTTCGACTGATGATTCGAGTCCTCCCTGAGGAGCCAAAACTAAAATAGAATTAATAGTATGCGAGGCAGCCAAATCGGCTGCCATTGTTATTTTGTCGGATGGCTGTTCTGATGGCTGTTCCGCAAACTTTTCTGCATTTGATGAAATTGTTCCGTTGTTTCCTGGTGCCCCGTCCCATATAAAGGCTGGCTTCTTTTGGGGCGCGGAGAATGCATCGCGGGAGCTTCGAGGGCTTTGCCTGAGGGATTGGACAGAGGGGCGGCTTTCAGATGCAGTCAGCGAGCGCGGCGCGTGGCAAGACTGGCTTGAATATTTTTTGCAGGGAATCGCTCGCATGTCCGAAGATGCAGTGAGCCGGGCAACACGCATCAACGACTTGCTGGCTGAAGGGCGAAGGAAGCTGGCCAGCGAATCGACGAACACACCATTGAGGGTGATCGATCTGCTGGCAGCAGATCCATTTATTACGATCACTGGTGTTGCCGATCGATTGGGACCTGCCTTCACTATGGCACAGCGTGCAATTGAACGGCTGGGAGGAACGATTCCGCCCAACAGCACCGGACCAGGTGTGCGGCCCGGATTTCATCGCCAACCAGTTGCAGGACTCGCCTGCTATAAAAGCCTGTGCCGCTGGGATGTATTGTGCATCACAACGGGGAAGATGGTTGCCCACGCACAGGTAGAGCCTGCTGCATGCCGCAGCTCGTGACCCGGAGAGGAAAAGGCAACTTGATTCATCCGCCCCGTACCGCAATCCTGGAATTGCCTGGCCGCGGAACGGTCTCAACGAAGGAGTTCAACTCAGCGCATTTCGGGGGGAGAGAATTAGAACGAGACCGTTGCCGAATCATGATAGGCCAATGGTGCGCTGTGCCGGGCGGCATTGGCGATGGTTTGCCGGGGGACCATTCTGCACTCTGGCGGCTCTCGACGCGGCTGGCCGGTGCTAGGTTTTCGGCTGGCGCCGGACCTTCCGCTTCAAACGGACTTTCATCAGGAACCGTTTACCACAACCGTCACAATGCCAGGGATAGTAGCCGAACAGGCAACAGATTCCCCTTTCCAGGATGCCTCGGCGTCTTGACCGATCGATTCCGTCTTGTTTGCACATTGGGCATTGCATATCAGGTCTTCCCTCGGCTTTTGGTGCGCAATTAGAGGATACCTGTTCAAATGCCGTTGTCAAAAATGGATTCACTCGCCGAATGTCCTTTTGTCAAGAAGAAACCGGCGTCGGGCACGAGGCCGATTCGTCCATGCCGCCGCTTGCTACGGAAACCGAATGGTCGCTGACCACAGGAAAGCATAAGCATTCGGCAAGAAATCGGGCGACCATTGCCGGTCCCCAACGGTCCCTGCGCCATGGAAGGCATTCGGCAGAAATCTGCAAACAAGTGCAAACTCCAGAAAAGCCGAAGGCCCGGACGCCTTTCGGAATCCGGGCCTTTGCTCATACAGGAGTCGCTGCTTACTACTCCACGTCCAGAGTAATTTGGAAGCTAGGCTGCGAACAGGGAGCCAGTGCCGGGCTTCCGGCATTGGTTGTTGGGTCGATGCCACACGCCTGGGTTACGGGTGGGCTGACCATTGGCGAGACATAAGGGTCAATAGAAGCGACGACGGTGATGGTGCTGGTTCCCTTTGGACTGGAGAACTGAACACCACCGGAATTGCAAGCCGTCAGTCCACTTGCCGAAATCGCTAGAAGAGCGATTCCGATCACCATGGCGACCGTTCCCCAGGCTCCGCGCATGATCCGGCGGCGCATCCGGAAGAGTAAAAGCCCGGAGAGGCCGCCCAGCCACCAGAGCATCGAACTCTGAGCCGGGGAGTTGGGCGGATTGTTGATCACAACGGTCAACTGTGTTGTGACCGGCGGATTGTTAACGCCGGGCGTGCTGGCCATTACGCTCACCTGTCCCGGCGAAAAGACGCAGATTGCATTGGCCGGCAGTGAAGAGGCCACGCACTGATAGCCGACGACGCCTTGCCAGCCCCCGTAACTGGTGTTGGTAAATGTGACGGAAGAACTGGAGCCAACGGCGGCGTCGATCAATGTGCCGCTGGTCGTAAGGACCACGGAACCGGATGCGGGAGCAACATCGAATGATTGAACTGCGGAGCTGGATCCGTTGAAGTTTCCATCGCCTCCATAGCTTGCTGAGACGGCCACAACGTCGAACGCCACGCCAGTAGCCGGCGACGAAGGAGTGTAGGAATAAGTGGCTTGGAAGACCCCGCCACTGGCAGCCATCAGGGGCGCTGACGGCGTCACTGTTGTGCCGCCTGAATCCGTGATGGTGAAGGTAACAGTTCCGGTCGGGATGCCCGCAAAGGTGGAGATCACCGTCGCGGTCAGCATGAGCGCGCTGCCTGCCGGCTGGCTTGACGGATTGAGGTTGGCCGTCGCAAACGAGATTGACGTCGCCGTGGCGACTTGACCGACAACGATCGTATCGATCGCCGAATCGCTGCCGGCATAAACGATAGTGGTGGTCGTTGCTCCCTGATAGACCGCCTGCAAGGCGTGGCTTCCCCCAGCGAGACCGTTGGACAGCGCGAATGTGACTGTTCCGTTGTTAAGCGTGCTTGTGGCCACTTGCGATCCATCCACCATCAGAGCGACAGTGCCTGTGGGTGTGCCCACGTCTGACGTGACCGACGCGCTCAGGGCAATCGCTTCCCCATAGTAGGGAGTTCCACTGGGCGCGGTAACCGTTAACGTCGTCGCCGTGGCCTGAACCGCTTCTCCGGTGCCGGCGAGCGTGACTTGCGGCGCGGCGGTGTTGGATGCGCTGCTGCTTAACGTCAGGACATCGCTGAATGTGCCGCCAGTCGGAGGCGCGAAGGTTGCTTCCACGACGCAGTTCAGCCCCACCGCGAGACTGTCGCCATCTGAGCACGCGTTGGTCTCCGAAGTGTCCAGCGTGAACCCGTTGGTGCTCCCTGTGGCTACGTAGTACGGCGAACCTAACGTCAACGCCTGATTGCCGGAACTCTCCACCTGGACCGAGGCTGGACTACTGGTGGTTCCGGGGTTCAGGTTGCCAAACGACAATGTGGTTTGAGTCCGAGCCAGCATGTATGCCGCGGCATTCACATTGTCGCTGACATAAAGGTTGCCAACGGAATCGATCGCCAGACCATAGGGATTCTCAATCCCAAAACTTACATTCGCGGAGCTTCCAATTGCCAGACTGCCGGCAACATTGGGAATGCGCATCACTTTCATGTTGCCCTGGTCCACAACAAAAAGATCGCCGGCCGCGTCTGTCGCCAGCGCTGACGGATTGCTGAAGCCAGTCGCGACAACTGCCTGGCCCAGGGCGCTGGAAGCGTAAGGGAGGCTGTAGATTTTGCCGCTGCCGGAGTCGGCAATGTAGATCAGGCCCGACGCGGTAACGGTGGTGGCCAGAGGGGCGCTCCAGCCCGAACCGAGCGTAATCGCATTTGCCGGATCCCATCCTCCATTGTAGGGAAGGTACACAATCCGGTTATTCCCGGTGTCGGCGATATAGAGGTTGCCCTGAACATCCACGCTCAGGCCAGCAGGCTTGCTCAGCGCGTTGCCGGCAATGCTCGCGCTGCCTGAAAGCACCGTCGTCTGCGACGATGCGCTCAATGCTCCGTTGACGACAGGAATCTCCACGATCCGGCTGTTGCCGGTATCGGCGATATAGAGGTCGCCTGTGCCATCGACCGCTACGCCCTCCGGGCTGCTCAGGCCATTGCCGATCGAAACCGGCGTCGCGCTGCCGGCCGCAATCTCCCAAACCTTGCCGGCGCCCGAATCCGCAATAAACAGATCGCCTGCAACATCCAGGGCTACCGACATCGGCGTCTTATAACCAGTCCCGATCGCACTTACAGTGCCGGGATCGATGGTCAGTCCCGCGCCCAGTCCGGTGCCCGACAGATTCGCCGTAGCCAGTGGGGCGCCATGGGAATCCGCGAGCACCAAAGCGCCAGTTGCCAGTCCCGGAACCGCGGGCGCAAAACTGGCGTCCACCGTGCAACTGCTTCCAGCCGTATATGCGGTCGCCGCTGCGCAGGTGCCGCCCGCTGCCGGGGCAAACACTCCACCACTGGTCACGAAGCCAATGGTTGCCGGCGTCACCGCCGCGTTAAATGCCACATCCGCGGTTGCTGTTCCTGAACTGCCTACGGCGACACTGCCGAAACTCGCGGCGCCCAGAACCTGCTGATAGATGCTTGAACCGTTGTTGGAATAGAAAACCGAATTGGCGCCAATCCCAACCGTGAGAGGAGTGCCCAGCGGCACGCCCGATGCGACCAGGAACATGCTGCTTCCGTCCAGAGCTGAAGCGGCTGAGTTGTACGGAATCTCATAAATGCTGCCGGCTTGTGAGTCTCCGACAAAGAGATTGCCTGCGGCGTCAAAGCTGAGCCCCAATGCCGTCGAGAGTCCCGACGCAAGGACAGTTGGGCTGGTTGTGCCATAGTTGGCAACCGTGATCTCATAAACATCGCCGCTGCCCTTCAGCGTGAAGAACACATCGCCCGCGGCGTCGGCGGCTATCGATTCCACCTGTGCCAGAGAATTAGGGGCCAGAATAAGGTATGGAACCTGGAGCGAGGTCAACGCGATGATTGTATTGCTGGCCGAGTTGGCGGCAATAAAAACCGTGCCCGCGGCGTTGACCGCGATATCGCCTGGATCGTACCAGTAGAATCCCCAGGTGTTGCCCAGCCCCGAGCCTGCATTTGCATACTTCACTGCGGCTCCGGGATTCGGAACACAGTTGGTTGATGGGATCTGCCAGACGTATCCATTCCACTTGGAATCGACGTATAGATTGTTGTTGCTGTCGATAGCCAATCCGCCAGAAGTCCCGTCGCCTGCGTTAGAAACGCCGGTGTAGTTAGCCAAAGTGATAGCCGCGCCTCCCCCCGCGGGAATCTCCAGCAGACCGGTGGTGCCCTCCAATTCATACAGATTTCCGCAGGTATCCTGAACGACCTTACCCGCATTTGTGAGGCCAGTGGCCGCTACGGTTGTCTGCTGCGAAACCACTACGGAGGGTACGGTTTGCGCGTACGCGATAGCCGTCGTGGCCGCCAGTGCGAGGATCAACAGCCATGCCGACCGGCCAATCCAACTCTTCATCCAATTCTCCCTCAACATCTCAAGCCTCCAAAGTGCGGCCTTGTGCCGCGTATCGCATTTGTTTCTACTTGCGGCATCCCGCTTCGCCCGCCCCGTCAATTCAATCCCGTTTGCACCGCGCGGTGTAGGATGCGGGCGGAATCGCACCCTACCCGGTTTGCGGCTAGAAGTTGTACTTCACACCGAACTCAACGATGCGCACGCCGAACTTGTAAGGCGTATACCCAAAGCCGGCATTCGCCAACTGAAGGCCCGCAAAAGCCGCCGCCTGCGTCAGGTAGCACCCGCCGGCGCCGGTTGTTGTGTTGCAGGCCGGATCGGCGTAGGTCAAACTCAGCGCGTTGCTGTCGTTGTTCGTGAAGGATGGGATGGGGTGGTTAAGGAAGTTGAATGCCGCCATGCGGAGCTGAAGGTTCTGCCGGTCGGTCATCTTGACGTCCTTGTAGAGGGAGAGATCAGACTTGAAGAAAAGCGGACCGCGCACATCCGGAAGAGTCCACGCTCCCTGCGTCCCCTGCGCCGGCAGGCCGAAGCAATTGCCATTGGCGTACTGCCTTGAAACCTGATTTCCCGACAGAATCGCCGCGTGCAGGCCTTTCCGGGGGTCGCAGGTAACGGTCGGCTGCAGCGAATAGTCGGAGCTTCCCAGCCACGTGGAAGCATTGGCCGGAACACTTATAGTGGTCGCCAGCGATTGGTCCGTATAGTAGCCTGCGTTCGCTGAAAAGCCGAAGTTGGTGCTTCCGTTGGCGATGGCAAGATCCGGGCCGCTTTGCAGACTGGTGATGCCGGACAGCTCCCAGTTGTTAATCACCCAGCCCAGTTGGCGATTGATGTGGAACTTGCTGCCTTCCTGATAAGAATAGGTGAAGTTGACGGCTTGAGGCCGGTCGAAGGAGACAAGGCCATAGTCGTGATGGGCATTGATCGGATCGCCGATATTGCCCGAGTCCCAGTTGCCGCGCACCGCCAGGGCCTTTGACCACGTATAGTTGACGCCGAAAACCAGCGAACCACTCTGCTTGTTGAGCGACACCTGAAGAGCATTGTAGTTAGCCCAGTTCGTGTGCTCGGGAACGTTCACGTTCTGGTAGTTGGGATAGGGGCGGTAGTCGGCCTGATCCGCGGTGGGGATGTTTGACGCTGGATTGGTTTGGCCGCTGAGGGGATCAGGACCGAAGAAGGCGCCTATGGGGATAACGTTGATGTTTTGCATGCTGGTCCCGGAGGACGCCGCCTGCCTCATCAGATTGGCGCTCTGGTTGCCGACGTAGGCGATCTCCAAAGTGGTATGCCAGGGCGCCTGCTGATCCAGGGTGAAATTGTAGTTGTAGGTGACGGGCTGCTCACTGTCTTTGGGATCCATCGCTGCCACGCTGATCGTGCTGCCATGCGTCACCGCGGCAGCCCCTGCTACGAAAGTTCCAACCGACGCGCCGTAGAATCCGCAGCCGATCACCTGTCCGGTTGGGGCGGACGCCGGAAGGCCCGTTGCGGGAATTGTCGGGTAAAAGCCATTCATTAACTGGTCCAGGGTGCAGGAATAGTTCCCCGAGAAGGCGTGATCCACCAGGTTTACTGCGGTGGTCACCGCGCCAGACGATACGTTGTTGGCGTCGCGCGACCGGTAAGCTCCAAAGCCGCCGCGAAGGACTGTCTTGCCGTTGCCATGGAGGTCGTAGGCTATGCCCACGCGAGGCGAGTAGAACAGCGCGCGGGTTCCCATGCCGGCCAGGGGAATGCTCGCGTCCAGCTTGTGCCAGGAGATGCCCGGCCAGGTAGTTGTGTCGTCGGTGACGGTGCCGCTGAAGACGCCGGGTTGTATGGGGTTGTACTTCGTCGGATCCCAGACTGCGGCGCCGATGCCGTGCGAGTCCATCCAGGGCGGCAGGTGAGAGAGGCGGATGCCGTAGGTGAGCGTCAGCTTCGAGGAGACCTTCCATTCGTCGGTGACATAGAACTCCATACTGTTGAAGTACATGTCGATGCCGGGATCTGCGGTGCTCTGGTTGTATCCGCCGGGGCAGCCGATCAGAAAGTTTCCAACGGTGTTTCCAATGAATGTCGTGCCGGGAGTGACCGGCGTGAAAGCTCCGGATGTCCCACTGATGCTTCCGCTGGCGCTCTTTTGATTGACCAGGCAGCTATTGTAGCGATCAAACAGAATCGTGCCGTTGGCATCGCTCCCCAGAGTGACCTGGTTATTGCGGGTTTGCTCAAGATAAATGCCGGCCTTCATCGTATGCGTGCGATAGGTTCTGGTCAGGTTATCCGCCACGTCCCAGGAGGATTTGCGGAGATACTGCCCCTGGCCGCCGGGAGGCACATAGGCCATGGAAAAGTTGGGAATGCCGATGTTTTCCCAGGAGTAGATACGGGGCAACTGACTGCCGTTCTTGAAGTACCCTCCCGAGTATCCGGCGGCGGCCCACGGCGTTCCTGTGTCGCTGGCCGCGGCCCGATCTTTGAACTGCTCGGGCTGCTCGAAGAACATGCCCGCCGCGACCAGTTCGTTGGTCGTGTTGGCGTTGAAAGTCTTGGTCAGGTTGAGCGAGGCCCAGTTGGAATGCCCGTTGGAATAGAGGGGCGCGGGGAAGGGAATTGTGCCGGGAGGGTTGTAGTAGATGTTTTGCAGCGGGGCTTCGCTGTTGACCTTTTCCCAGTTGTAGACGGCATGCAGTTTCAGGCTATCCGAGAAGTTTTCATCCGCGCTGCTGTGCAACTGCAAGCCATTGTTGGTCGCAAGAACATTCTGAACCCAGTTGTAGCCGTCGGAAGCGTAGCCATTGGCAGGCTGAGGCGTACGGTTGATGGCCGGATAGAACTTGGTGAACGTGGCCATCGCGGGATTGATGCTGGCTGGGCTGATTTGACCGGCATTGGCTGCTCCCACGGCCGGAATCGAATTTCCGTACTCATCAGTCCCACCGGCGGGAGAGTGGCAGTCGCCGCCAATGTTGGAATAGGCTGCGGCTATGGCATAGTCCGTATTGCAGCCCGTTGTAAGACCGGGAAGAGAGCCTGACGCATCAGCTGGCGTATTAAATGCCTTGGCAAGAGTGTCGTAAGAAAGGTCTCCGCCCAGCATGGCCGGCGTGGGAATGAAAGCGAAGGTGGGGCCGCTGAAGGTTCCGTTGGTGTTGGTAGTCTGCTCGTATTGCTCATAGCCGACCCAGAAGGTGAGCTTCTTGCTCTTGTTGAACTCGGTGCCGGGAATCTTCACCGGTCCGCCTACGTTGGCGCCCGGATATGCATACTTGACTGCCGTTCTGGCAATCGGCTGGTACTTTCCGGTCGCAGGATTGACGCTGCCCTCGTCCTTCGACAGCCAGTCATTTGCATCGAAGATGGCGTTTCGGGCATACATATAGACCGATCCGTGATATGTGGCCCCGCCCGATTTGCCCACCGCATTGATGACGATGGGGCCCTTGGCCTCATCGGCGCCGAAGTTCGAGGTCTGCACCTTGACCTCCTGCACCTGGTCCATGTTGATGTTCGCGGTGGTGGCGCCCATGTCGCCGGGATCGATGACGCTAGCTCCGTCAGATGTCAGGTTGACAAGGCCCTGTTGCGGGGCTGCGCCATTGGCTCCGAAACTGCCCAACTGCCCCGATCCGAAGCTGGTAGTTGTATAGTCGGGAGCTGAGTTCTGAAGGCTGGTTCCGGCATTCAGGGTGAACCCAGGCAGCATGCTCACCAACTCCAGCGCATCGCGCCCTTCGGTGGACAGTCGCGCAATGTCGGCGGAGGTGATCAGAGTGCTGTGCTCGGGAGAATTAAGGGTAACGCCCGCGGCCTCGGCCGTAACCGTAATCGATTCCATCACTTGGCCAATGGCAAGCTTGATCTTTGGCACGGTCAGGCTGTCGCCCGGATGCGCCTCGATCCCGGTCACTCTCCAGGACTCAAAGCCGGTCATGGTTACCTGAATGCTGTAGGTGGCCGGCTGGACGGCAAGGAAGTTGAAGAACCCCTCCCCATTGCTGGTGGTGCTTCGGATCGCCTTGCTTGCTTCGTTGATCAGGGTCACCTTGGCGCCGGGAACCAAAGCATCGACGGTGTCGCGAACGGTGCCGGATATGGAGGAGGTAGTCTGCGCGTGGGCTGCGGAAACAAGCAGCAGCGCAGCCGCGCTCCAGAGAACGGCGCAGCAGAGATGTTTCTGCCTCCAGGACCGTGAAAACCAGCTGCGGAGAGGATGGATCATTGACTTCGACAAAGCACGCCTCCAAATGTGAGAGCCTTACCTTCCGGCTCAATGACTGATCTTGTTTTCTGCCTGAACCTGAGAAATACCCGCGTAAGGCTTGTGCTCCGAGGGCGAATCCGGTTCATTCCTGCACAATGTTTATCGCAACGACTGAGAATTTCAACAACCCCGTAAACGCTTTCACGCTAGCCAAAACATACACCCTGTCTTCCCATGTCAATTCTGGTCCCCGGCGTCCTGACCAAAATGCTGGCGCTGCCCCAGCCCTGACAACTCTGTTTTTCGTCCGCACACCTGATCGGCCTGAATCCTGAGCTGGCCAATCCCTGGACGCGAGAGCCTTCCCTTTGGGTTCGCGTCCACGCAGTCCAGTGTATTCCTGACTGCGAAACCTTATGTTCAGCCGCAATGGATGCGAAAGGTTAATCTTGTACCCGCTTGTACGGAAACCGATTGCTGATCATGTACGCATATGTACATGATTGATTCAGAATAAGATAGTTCGATCTTGTCACGAGTCCCATTTTGCGCGTTACAATTGTGTACGGACGGGTGCTTTCGTTCGCGGTCGCTGAAATCATCGCAGTCAGGCAGGGGAAAGGTCATGCCGGAAATCTCCAACCTCTCCTCCCGGGAGGCAGAACGCGCAGAACTTGATGTGGTGGCGGAGGCTTTGTCGAAGTCGCCGCGATTGGCGCGTCTGTTGCGCTACCTCGGAGAGAGGTACTTTCAAGGCCAGAGCGATCAGCTTCACGAATACAACATTGCAACCGAGGTCTTTGGCCGTTCCAAAACGGCTTTCGATGCCGGGGAAGATGCAATCGCCCGAGTGGAGGCGCACCGGCTGCGAAAGCGGCTAAAGGAGTTTTACGAGACCGAGGGCAGAGACCACCCTCTGCAACTGTCTATTCCCTCAGGAAGCTACGTCCCCTGTTTTACCCGCCGGGCCGATCAAGCTCCGGCGCCTTCTTCAGACGCGTTGCCGGCAACACACGGGCCTGGCGCTGACCTTTCTCTTGCTCTCGACGATATGGCAGCGCCAAACCACGGCGGGCGTGCACAGCAGGGAATCTTTCCGCGGTTAAGGGAACGGAAGTGGATCTACTCTCTTCTGGCATCCGCAGCGGCATTTGCCGCTCTGGGTGTCTATTGGGCGGCTCATTCCGGCACAACTGCCAAGAGCACCGTTGAGGGGACCACGTCGATTGCGCAGCCATCCTCCTCGCGGCCCGTCCCGCCCGGCTCGGCATCCGTGCCCATTCGCCTGATTGCCGGATATACCGGGAAGCCGCAGATCGACAGCGCCGGAGCCGTTTGGACGGCCGACCAGTATTTTCATAACGGGGGAGTCTGGACGCGTCCGCCCAACGCGATCTCCAGAACCAGCGATCCCCTGCTTTTTGAACAGTGGCGAACCGGGGATTTCTTCTATGACATTCCTCTCCAGCCAGGCGTTTACGAACTGCATCTTTATTTCGTCACATCGGAGAGCTCCCTCGATGCCACCTCCACCTTCAGCGTCGGGATCAACGGAAATACGGTCTTGAAGGGCTTCGACGTCAACTCAGATGCTCTGGGAGAGAACATTGCCGATGAGCGCGTCTTCCGGGACGTATCCCCGGACAAAGACGGCATGCTTCACCTCAGTTTTACCAGCGAGCGCGGGGCGCCTGCGCTCAATGCCATTGAAATACTGCCCGGAATCTCACACAAACAGCTCCCCATTCGCCTGGTCACGCAGCCGACATCGTTTACCGATCACAATGGCCAGTTCTGGCATCCTGACAATTACTTCATGAATGGGCGGCTGTCCACTCAACGCCAGCAGATTGCGGGATCGCCGGACCCAGATCTCTTTGCCAGCGAGCGATACGGACATTTCACCTACGCCATTCCCGTGGATACGCGGGATCGCTATACGCTGGTGCTTCACTTCGCCGAGTTCTACTTCGGACCACATGCGTCGGGCGTGGGCGGAACGGGAAGCCGCCTCTTTCGCGTGATGTGCAACGGGGTTGCCATTCTCGACGACTTCGATATCTACAAGGAAGCGGGAAGTCTCCATGCGCTCACCAAGACCTTCTACCATGTGAAACCGACCGCGCAGGGAAAACTGAACCTCACCTTTGAGCCCGACGTCAACAACGCCACGGTCTCGGGTATCGAAGTTCTGGACGAATCGCAGTAGGACGCCCGCAGCGTTTACCTGCCCGGAATCAGAACGACGATTTCCGATGTGGCGGGAACCGTCACAGAGAAGCTGTTTCCCATCCCCTCCAGTTTCGTCTGCTGAGGGCCGGAAGCCGGCCAGGGACTGTTCAATCCGAAGTTGGCGCGGCCAAAATCGTAGCGGGTCCCGGTTGCGGCAAGCGGGGCATCCGGAATCGTCACCTTGACCAGGAAGGGCTGGTTGGGGTGCTTGTTGATCAGCACGATTGCCATCCCGCCACCTTTGCGTTTGACGGCATGGGCCGAGAGCAGCGGCGAACTCGACTGCGCCTCTACCAGCACATCGCCCGGGCGAGCCGCCATGGATGCCATCTGCGTTCCATAGTAGGCGTCGGACGGGGTGTCGAGCGGGACCTCTTTCACCTCGGAGAGAAAGCTGTTGTGCATCTCCTGCCACACCACCGTAAAGGCTCCTGCCTCAAACCAGGTGAGATAGGTGTCAGTGGCGAAGAGGGCGCGTTCGGCGCCGCTGGCGCCTCCGTTCGTCTCAGTAATTGCAAAAGGAATCTTCTTCTGCGCTGCCCCGGCATTCAGGGCAATCTGGTCGCGCAGCGCCGCGGCCTGGGGTTTGATCTCCTCGGTGACCGTCAGATCGGTGGAACTCGACTTTGGATACCAGTGAACAATCACAAAATCGATCTTGTCCTTCACTTCTTTGAGCAAGGGCGCATTGCCATCGGCCGGATGAGCGTCGGGCATATCCACGCCGACGCCGATTTTGATGCTGGGATCAACCGCCTTCATGGCGCGGACAAAATCCAGCGCATTCCTGCCATAAGCGCCCTGTGACAGCGCGGGGTTCCCCTTTCGGTTGTTGTCATAGGGAGCATGGAGATCCTCTTCCCAGGCCGGTCCAAAGTAGCCGTTGCCTCCGATCTCGTTGCCTATCTCCCAGTAGCGGATATTCCAGCCCTTCTCGCGATTAGCATAGCGAACCCAGTCGGCGGCCTCGGAGGGGTCGCCGCCGCCGGTTCCAGCCGCATTCGAGCCGTAGTTCACGGTGACGATCGCCTCGGCTCCGGCGGGCAGCACGTTGTTGATCATGAAGTGGTCGAAGGTATCGTTGGGGTTGATATAGATATGGGTCCCTACAGTTTCGGAGGTAGTCTTCCAATGGAAGCAGTCGGAATAAGATCCGCCGGGGAAGCGCAAGGCGGTCACGCCGGCGGTCCTCAGTTTGTCCGGTAAGCCGGGCGAGGTGAAATCGTTGTCATAAACGCTCATGCCGATGCCATAGCCGGCATCGGGCACCACAGCCAGTTCCGTCTTCACGTTTACTTGGACTTGCGCGGTCTTCTGGCCCCAGAGCGGCAGAGCGGTCAGCGCCAGCAGCAGACCAGCGCCGCGAATGCTTTGCCGGAATGGAGTTCTTGCTCCCCGGACGGTTTTCGGGAATGTCGAATTCATGGAAACGTTTCCTTTCCTCGGCCAGAGTGGCCGGAACAATCGCAAGGCAGCGGGCTGCCCAACCCATATCTCGAGGATATATCGGCCCTCTGGCCTGGCAATTCCGGCACGGACAAGCGCCCCAATTTAGAGTTCATGAGGGCAGCCAATGCAGGGGTACTCCCGGCTTTGGTATGCTCTTTCGTTATAGCAAAACCAGGGATGATGTATCCCGAAACCTCAGCACTCAAGTCGACGCGACCAACAGGGAGCGGCGACCTTGAGCGAGGCCAATCAGGATATAGTATCCCTGGTTTTGCTCTAGCTGGAGCGGCCATCCGCCGGGCTCTTGCGAGGGAAGGGAACTCATCATGATTGACGACCGTAAGAAGCGATTCTATAAGCGGCTGATTCCGCCAGGCTGCAGATTTCTCATCCAGCTTGGCCTTCTCTGCGTCTTGCTCAGCACACCAGCAACTGGCCAGGCCCGCGCGAATGTAACCATCGATCTCGCCAAGGCCGTCAATATTTTGACCGACACATCGCTCGGAGTTCCCGCCATTATGTCCGATGGCAACTCCTTCAACCCGGCCGGCACACCTTACCTGCGCGCGGCTGGAATCTCCGCGGTGCGCTACCCGGGCAATCACGGAGTGGCGGATCTCTACCATTGGTCCACAAAGACGACCACCCGCTATAAGGGCGCGGAGGCAGGCTACTTTGCCCCGGAGAGCAACTTCGGCAGCTTCGCGCTCTTCGCCGAAAAACTGGGCCAGGCTGTGATTGTTGTCAATTACGGAGCAAACCTGGACGGCGCCGGGGGCGGCGAACCAGCCGAGGCCGCCGCCTGGGTCGCTTATGCCAATGGAGATGCGGCCGACACGCGCGCGCTGGGGAAGGACTCTACCGGCGAGGATTGGCGCACGGTGGGCTACTGGGCCGCGCTTCGCGGCCAGACCCCGCTCACCAGCGACGACGGCCTGAATTTCCTGCGCATTCAGCATCCCCGGCCATTCGGATTCAGGCTCTGGCAGATTGGCGACGAGGTCTATAACAATGGCTTCTATGGCCCCGATCACGCCGGCAATCCCGATCTCCATGCCGCGGCTCCCGGCGGCCCAAAGGACTTTGGCAAGCTCAAAGGCGACCCAAAGCTTTCGCCCTCCTTCTTTGCCGAGAACCTGAAGGCATTCGCCCAGGCCATGAAGGCCGTGGATCCGTCGATTCAGATTGGCGCGGCACTCACCATTCCTCCGGATCCCGGTCTGCGTACAAAGACATATTGGGACAAGGACGGCGAGCACGCGGACACAACGGCGTGGGCGGCGGTATTGTGGGGTGTTGAGTGGAATAGGGAGGTCTTGAAGAATGCCTGCGCGAGCCTGGATTTCGTCACGCTCGAGTGGTCGTCGCAGCCGCTGCTTCCACCCGACTACAAGACCCTGAATGAATCCGGCCTGCTCATCGGCACGAAATCCGATTTCAACACAATCATCGTCTCCATGCTCGATGACTACGGCAAGTATTGCTCTCAGGGGCATGCTCCAAAACTGGCCTTTGCGCCGGCGGGAATCGGAACCTGGGTGAAGGTGGAGCATCCGGAGGTCAAAGCGCTCTGGATCGCTGATACTTACGCGATGCTGATCGAATCCGGATCGATAAACATCGACTGGACCGAGATGTACGGCGATTCCATGCTGTCGCCGGATCGCAAGAAGATAGGGCCGGCCTTCTATGGGTTTCAGATGGTGCACAGTCTGGCTCGCACCCCGGGCGATGCATTCCTGGAGGCGGCTTCCAGTTCCTCCCAGGTCGGCGTCCACGCCTCCTTCCGGCAGGACGGCTTTGTCGGAATCATGCTCATCAACAAGGATCCGAAGGCCCCGGCGGTTGTGAAGGTAAGCTTCAAGAACGGAACCATGGGCCCAACCGGAAAGCGTCTGGACTATGGAAGCGCGCAATTTGAAGCTGGAACATCGTTGGCTGTCTCTCCGTTTACCGCAACGGGCAAGGAACTGACCGTCACCGTTCCACCATACACAGTCACGGATATTCTGCTGCCCGGCCACCGGTAAATATCCAGCTCCGGTGCCGGGAACGCTCTCAGCAGTGAAGATCGGCCGCGGATAGCGCGCCTGCCGAATGCTTGCGCTGGCACAAAGCAAAACGGGAACCGCCGAGGCGGTTCCCGCTTTGTCTTATTGCGTCAGTTCCGTTATGGGCAAACGCCAGCGTTGCCCGCGGTGTAGAGAGCCTGAACCTGCGCGGCGGTCAGGGCGGTGTTGTAGACCTGAACCTCGTCGATCAGGCCGTTGAACGCGTAATTCCCCGATAGGTATTGCCCGATGGCAAACCCAGACGACGCGGTGTACCCAATCGTGCCGTTCCACACCGTCTCGCCCGATGGGGTCATTGCGGGTTGGAGCACGCCGTTGTAGTAAATCTGCGCCGGATTGTTCGCCGTCGCAGTGGCTGTTACCTGGACCCACTGATTGAGCGGTATCTGGGTCTTGGTTAAGACGGAGTACGTTGTGCTCCCTTTTCCGATGTCTAGATCGATGGCGCCCGGAGGCACACCGGGGTAGCTGCCGCTGACAGCCCCGGCGAGGAAGAGACCATAGCCGTTGTTGGAGCTCTCACTACCGGCAATGTACTGCCACGGGCCTGATCCGACATTGGCTGGATAGCTCGTAACGTAGATCCAGGCTGACATTGTGAAGTTGTTCTGAATCTGCAGATCGGCCGGAACCGGCTGACCGATCAGCACATACTGATTGCTGCCGTTGAAGCTGAAGGTGTCGTTGACCTCGCCCACTGCGAAGCCCGCGCCGTTCTCCAGCGTGCCGTTGTTGTTCCCCATGTGGTCGGTGGCGTCATCGTCGCCCTTCCACCAGGAGACCAGGCCGGTCGGCTGCGCGTAGCAGGCGCTGGCCGGGGTGATGGTGGCCGAGCAGGAGGCATTGGTGCCCCCGTTCGTCCCGTTGCAGGTCCAGCTGAATGTGCCGCCGGCATTGCTCTGCCCGGAAATGGAGCCCGCCGAGCAGAGGTTGGTCGCCGGCGGAGCGGAGAACGTGCTGCTGTTCGCTGTTCCGCAGGCACCGTTCACAACCGTTGCCGCGCCGGTGGTGAAGGTGGATTCAACCCCGTATTGGTAATTCGGGTTTCCGGCGATGTCGTAGAGGTACCAGTTGTTGGGCCAGTAGACAAGATCGTAGATGGCGCCACCAGCAAGAGGCGTTGTCGGAGTGAGGGTTACCGTCTTGAAATCTGCCGAGATGCTGAGCGTAGTCGGAACTGTGGTTAGTGCGTTGTGCGTGCGCAGGTAGATCTGGCTGGAGGTGGCGAGGACCGGGTCTACCGCATTGGCAAAGGTGACCGAGATGGTTGGGTTGTTGTCGGCCGTGGTGGTGCCATTCGCCGGGCTCGCCGCCGTAGCGGTCAGGTTGGTGTAGTAGTAACTCGTTCCGGTGGTGAAGCTACTGGTGGTGGACGAGGTCGGATTGCCGTTCAAGTCTGTGACGCCGGCAACGTTGAAGGTGTAAGTGGTATTCGGCTGCAAGACCCACGGCAGTTGCACATCCGCGATGTAGTTTCCATCCTCGGCATACACCGCGATCGGCTCCGCGCTTCCGCCGGCGGGCGTAAACGTGATGTTAGCCATGGAATCGGAAGAAACCGGCTCATTGAACAGCAACATAAGACTGGTGTTGTTCCATGGGCCGCCGGTCGAGTTTAGCGGTACGTTGGTGAACCCGTTGGGTGGATTGCTCAGGAGCAGCACCGGTCCGGCGCTGCTTGGGCCGCCGCCGGTGTAGAAGAGGGAGTATCCGTTGTTCTGCCCGTTCCCAGTCAGATCAATGCCGCTGTAGCACTGGTAATAGTACTCGGAGTTGGCGAAGAGCGCCGTCGTCGGCGTCATGATGACCGACATCAGGTTAGAGGCCCACGTGTATGTGACCGGAATGCTTGCATTGGTCACATAGCTGTACACGTAGGTGTTGCCCGGCGTGACGCTGCTCGGATCCATGGGCTCCGAGTACTTGCAGGTGAACGTGGCGTTGGTGGCAATCCCACCCTGCCCGTAACCGAAATCGAGCGAGACGGACGGGCCACCGTAATCGGGCTGATCCGCGGTGGTGAAGGTGGAGCTTGCTGACGCGAAGGTGTTGCCCGCGTAATCCAGCAGCCCGCTGGCGCTGACCGCAATCGTGGCCGACGGCGGCAGCGGATTGACCGGCGAGAAGTTGGCGCCGACAAGGTTGGTGCTGCTGTAGTTGAAGGACCATGTGCCGGGGACCGGGTTTCCGTTGGCGGTCACCGTCACATTGGTGGAGTTGATCGTGGTGCCATCCGCGGGCTTGGAGAACTGCAGGCGGATGTAGGCGTTCGTGCCGACATTCACCACGCCGTTCGGCGGCCCGATGGTGACAGTGCCGGACGTCGTGTCCGTCGTGGCGCCGGTGTAGAAGTACGTCGCATAGCAATCGCTCTGCGCCGCAACTCCATTCGTTCCCTTGACGGATGCGTTGGTGCAGAACCCGTAGAAGGTGTTCGACGGGTTCCAGGGCGTATTGGGCGTGATGCGAACAACATTGGGCGAAGGCAGCGAGAGCGTGAAGGGCGTTGCCGGCCCGCTGTTGATATACACATTGCCTGCCAGCGTGGTTGGGTCGATCGGCTGGCTGTACTCGATGTCAACCTCGGTGTTTGTGGGCTCGCCGTTCGTTCCGCAGCACGGCGGGCTGATCGCAATCACCTGCGGCGTAGCGGTTGCGGGGTTCGGAGGCGCAGCAGCGGTATAGAAGTAGCCGCTGGTGCCATTGAAGTTATTGCCGTACACATCCCGCACGCTGCCGGAGAGGAACCACTGCACGGCCGCGCTGTTCGGGAACGCAACGGTGGGCGTGTACTGGATCTCATAGTTGTTGGCCGTCGCCTGCACGTTTCCGGCATAGACCTGTCCGTTCACTGTGACGGTCAGAGCGCCCGGCACCGTGGAAGGATCGACCTGCCGATTCATGTAAAGAGTCAGCAGAGTGTCGGTCGGAACACCGGACGTATTTCCCGGATTGGCGGCCTGTACGCTGCCGTTGTTGGTGGCGGGATCCGTGGTCGTGGTGAAGGTGCTGATGAAGTTGTTTTGCAACCCATTGCCCGACATGTCGGTGACGCCGCCGGCGACTCCGAGGGCGGGTATCGCAATGGTGTAGGCCGCGCCATTGTACAGAGCGCCGACGTTGAAGGTCATGGTGCGGTCATCCGCCGACATGGTGACGCTGCCGTTGGTTTGCAGGCCCTGGCCGACAAAGAGCTGCGTGTTGTAGCCGCCCGTGCTCCCCGGACTGACCGCCTTGTTGAAGGTGACGGAAACCGCCTGGTCGCGGCCGACATTGGTCGCCCCGCTGGCCGGACTGACCGAAACCACCTGCAAATACGTGGTATCCGGCGTTGCGCTGGACATGACGAAGTACACCAGTTGCTGCGGATAGCAACTGCCGTTCTGGAAGACATCGCCCAGAATATCCGTAGGTCCGCCGCACTCGCCCACGTAAATCGACGCTCCGGCCGGATACGGACTGATTGGCGTGAAAACCACCGTGTTGTTGCCGACCGGCGTGGCGCCGCACATCCCGCCAACCGCATACGTTCCGGCCAGGCCGAGGTTGCTGTTCCAGGAGTTCATGACCTTCAGCGTGCTGGCGTTGACTGTTGCCGGGTCAAGAATCTGGCTGAACGTCATGCAGATCTGCTGCAGGTTGTTGGTCACCGTCGAACCAAAGGTGATGTTGCTGCTGGTGAACGTGAAACCGCCTGTGGCCGCGGCGCTCCCGGTGGTGAACGTAGTGCTCGCGGGCACCACGGAGTTGCCGTTGGCGTCCTTGAAGCCGGAGACATTCACCGTGTAGGTGCTGAGCGATAGCAACGGGTTGGTGGGCACGAAGGTGAGCGTCTGAATATTGGTCAGGCTCACGGTTCCCGCCACCGGATTACTGCTCGGGTCGAGCAGTTGGATCGAGTTCTGGCTCCAACTGGTCGGATCGATCGGCGTGCTGATGTGGGCAACGACCTCCGCGTTCAGCGGAATGCCGGTCGCGATGTTCATCGGGCTCACGGTGACCGTCGGCCCAGTGCTGACCGTGCCGCCGTTCGTCCAGAAGTAGATGTTGACACCACTGCCGTTGTTGCCGTCCTCGTCCTGGAAGCCGCAGCAGGCCTGGAAGTAGTACTCCGTGTTGGGCAGCAGTGCGACCTGCGGCGTCATCGTCACGGTCCTCGCATCTGTCGACAAGGTGACAACCAGCGGTATGACCTGCCCGGTGTCGTTGAGGTACATGCGGAAGCTGCTGTTGTTTACAGTGATCGGATTGAGCGGCTTGTTAAAGACCAGTTTGGGAATCACGTTGGTGCCGGCCGTAGATCCGCCCGCCGGATCGGAGTTGATCGCGGTCGCCGCCGTAATGTCGTAGGTCGGGCCCGTTGTGAAGCTGTTGGTTACGGTGGCGACCACGTTGCCGGCTGGATCCTTCACGCCTGCAATCGTCATGGTGTAGATGGTGTTCGGGGCCAGAGGTACCGCCGGGGTGAGTTGCAGAACCGTATTGCCCGCGCTCATTGACGGAGAAGTGGCCACGGTGCCGCCGCCGTTCGTCAGGGTTACTCCCGAGACGGTGCTAGGATCGATGGGCGCGCTGAACTGGGCTTCAATGATCGCATTGGTGCCCAGGCCGGTGCCTCCACTGATCGGATTGAAGTTGATCACCGTGGGAGCGGTCGAGGCGCTGCCGAACTCGGCGTAGAAGTAAGTGGAGTAGCCGCTGATCTGGTTGCCCGCCAGATCCGTGCCGCTGTTGACGGCGAAGTAGTACTGCCGTCCCGCGGCGAGCGGTGAAGTCGGCGTCAGGTAAGCAATCGTCTGCGTCGCGTTCCACGTAAGCGTGGTGGCAATGCAGCCGATGCCGTCGCCCGACAGTTGATCCTGGATGTAGAAGTTGCCGCAAGCGCCAGGTTGCCCGTTGGCGAATGTGGTCACGTCCATCGACTCGCTGAACTGCACCGTGATCGACGAGTTGGTTGGAACGCTCCCATTGGTGGGAATGCTGGTCCACACGACGGTCGGAGCCGTGGTATCGGGCACCGGCCCTGTCGTGAAGGTGGAGCTGAAGGTGATCGGGTTGCCCACCCGGTCGAGGACTCCATTCAGGGTCATTACCAGGTTGGTGTTGGCCGGCAGCGGGGCGTTGGGCACGAACTCGATCCTGGTGTCGCTGGAGTTGAACCAGTAGCTGCCCGCCAGCGGCGTGCCGCCGTTGGTTACCTGGAAGGTGTTGCTGTTGAGGCTCACCGGATCGATGGCCTTGCTGATCACCACGCCCGGAGCTACGTTGACGCCGACGCCGGTGGCGCCGCTGTAAGGCACCGCGCTGGTGACCGTTGGCAGCGTAGTGTCGGCGGGCGAGCCAGTGTACTCCCACCAGTTGGCGGCAGTGGCAGGAACGCTCGTCGTGCTTGTTAGGCCGGTGGTAATTTGCACGTAGATGTAGTGGTTGGCCGGCAGCGCGGCTGTTGGGACTAAACGCACCTCATTCGGCTGAGGCTGCGAGAGGGTTGCCGGCACGGTCACGTTGCCGTTGGAATTGTCGTACAGGTAGACGTTACTTGCAATGACTGTCGCCTGAGCCAGCGGTGTGTTGAATTGTACGTCGAAGATGGTGTTTACCGGCACCGGGTTGGTGTAATTCGGCGGACTGGCCACCTGCACGGCCGGCACGAGGGTACTGGTGCTGGCGGCGACATAGAAGTAGCCGCTGGCTCCGTTGATGCCCGTGTTGTAGGTCGTGTCGGTAAGGCTGCCGGTGGTCGACCACTGGATCAGCGCGCCCGGTACCCATGGAACACTGGGCGTAAACTCCAGCGTGTATCCGCTATCCAGCACGCTCACCGTTCCGGGGACCGCCACGTTGTTCTGGGCAACCTCAATCCCGCCTGTAGCGCTGCCGGCGTTGATCGGCAGATTGGTGTAAAGAACGATGGGCAGGCTAGGATCGACACCGCTGGCGCCGTTGCCTGGCCGCTCGGTGATCACCGAACCGTTGGTGTTCGAATCGTAGTAGTTGGTCGTGAACTGGCTCGTGAGCGGTGTCAGCGCATTGCCGGACCAATCCGTAATGCCGCTGCCCAACATCGTGGTCATTGTGGCGCTGGAGGGCAATGTGCCGCAATTGAACTGGATCGTGGCGTTGTCCTGCGACTTGTTGTAGCCGGTGCACCATGGGCTCTGCGAATCGTTGACGAACATGGCCAAATCGCTGGAGTTGATCGAGCCTGGGCTGAAGGAACGGTTGAATGTGGCCACCACGGGTGCGTTCAGGCCGACGTTGGTTGCGTTATTGGCCGGCGTGAAGGCCAGCACTTGGAACGCCGCGGCGGGCGCTACCACCGTGCCGCCGGTGGTGAAGTCTGTCAGTTGGGTGTAGTTGCCTCCGGCCACATCTCCGGCCAGATCGCTCGGTCCGTACACTGCGCCGACCCAGATGTTCGCGTTGATCGGGAACGGACTGTCGGGAGTGAAGACCACCTGGTTGCCGGTCACCACATAGGCGCCCGATATCTGGTTGCCGCCGTTCCAGTTGATCATCACCGGCAGAGTGTTGTTGTTGACCGTTACCGGGTCCAAGATGTGGTTGAAGGTGAGCGTGATAGTCGAGTCGGTGGCCACGCCGGTCGCGTTATAAGCGGGAACGGCGCTTACCAACGACAATCCGCCCGTGAAGCTGGCGCCGCAGGTCTGAATCGTCGCCTGCAGGCGGAAGGCCTCCAGAGAGTCGTCGGTCGAGCCCCATCCCAGCGACAGCACGTTCTGGCCAGCCACCAGATTGCTCGAGATGGGAATGTTCAGCGCCGTCAGGCCGTAGATGGCGCTGACGTTGCCCATGATGGCGGTCCCATTGATCGCCAGCAGTCCGTTGTCGTCCACTCCCATCGCGCCAACCAGGCAGAGATTGGCTGGCACGCTGGACCCGGCAATGTTAAAGGTCGTGTAATACAGGCCAAAGGTGTTGCTGGGGACACTGTTCGGATTGATGTTGATCCAGTCCGAGCTTGGTCCGTTCACTGGCCATCCGCTGTACCACCCGGCATCCCCCGGCCCTACGGTGAGCAGCGGCTGGGAGGTTCCAGTGGTGCACCAGCCAGGAGTGGGAGAAATGCTGGAGGGGCATCCGAAGGTGCTTTGCGAAGGCGTGCTGGAAAGCGGGATCACCGACCAATTCGCATCGCCCGTGTCCGTTGTGGTGATCAATTGGCCCGACGCGTTGAAGCCCGTCGAGAGGTTGATAGGCGCAATGGAGGCTGCGGTCGTGAAAGTGCTGGAGAAGGCAGTGCCCGCATTGCCGGCCATGTCGCTGTAACCGCTCACCTGCACGGTGAAGACGGTCCCGGGCGCAAGAGTTGTCGCTGGCACAAAGGTCAGCGTCACCAGGTCGCCGGCCAGAGTTGCGGTGCCTGCGATCGCCGAGCCGCCCGAAGGCGTAACCGTGATCGAATACGCGGACGCCTGCGTGAGGGCCTGGATGGGTTCACTGAAATGTACAACGATCTGAGCATTCAGCGGAACAGAAGCGGCATTGTCCGCCGGAGAAATGGAAGCTACCGTAGGCGCAGTTGTATCCGTCGCGGCTCCGGTCGTGAAGTAGCCGTCGACGCCGTTCAGGTAGTTGCCGTCCATGTCATAGTTGCCCCACGACATGTGGATGCGATAGTACGTGTCGGGCAACAGCGTATACGCCGGCGTGAAGGTGGCGCTCATGCCATCCGGAGCAACCATGACACTGCCGTTGATGTACTTGTTGCTGTCGGCGTTGTACATCAGCAGCGTGCCCGTGTTGACGTCGATCGGGTTGATCGGCTTGGAGAACTCGACCTTTGGCGTAAAGTTGGTGCCGATATTGGTCTCGTTGTTTGCGAAATCAAGTCCGGTGTGGTTCTGCGCCGTATCCGTGCTGGGTCCGGTGGTGAAGGTGAACGAACCCGGCGTCAGGGCGTTACCTGCCGTATCGGCCAGAGGCGCGCCGAAGGTGACTGTGTAAATGGTGTTCGCCGCCAGGGCCGCCGTGGGAGTAAAGGTCACGATGTTGCCCGGTCCCCACGAGTTGGAGTTGGGCGGATCGCTGTTCCAGTTGAAGGTTCCCGTGACGGGGTTGCCGGCGGTGCTGACAACGAGTCCGGAGGCCGTCGCCTGATCCATCGCTGTGCTGAATTCAAGCTGAATCGGCACATTGGTGCCAACATTTGTGGCGTTGGCGGGCGGATTGGCCGCGATCACCGTGGGTGCGATGGTATTGGCGGTGTACTCCGTGTACAGGTACACATAGAACCCGCTGAACGAGTTGCCTGCTGCCGTGGCGTCCTTGATGCCGCCCGTCAGTTCGATGTAGTACTGCGAGTTGACCGCCAGCAGGGTGGTTGGCGTGAGGGTGAGCACACGGCCCGAGGCATCCACATTGATGCCGACCTGCACTGGCACCCAGCCGCCTGGGTTGCTGGCCAGGTAGAGAATGACTGTGCCGCTGGTGCCGCTGTTGGTGAAGGTGGTGCGGTTCATTGGCTGGCTGAAGACCGCGGTGAAGCTGGCGTTGATCGGCACGGCGCCGCCGGCATTCGCTCCGGGGCTGAACGAGAGCAGATAAGGCGCCGGGATCACAACAGGCTGCACGGTGAAGCTGCCGGGATAGGTGATTGGCGAAGCGCCGGTGGTCACTGTAACGTCCGCCGGACCAACAGGTGCGCCCGAAGCGATATCGACCAGAACGGTCACGCTGGTCGCCGAGTTGAACGTAACCGGTCCGGGCAGGCCGGGACCAGCCGCGCCCTCCACGGTGATGCCATCGGCGGCAGTGCCGATGGTGACCGTCGAAGCAGAGGTCCAGTTGGTGTATTGGCCGGTGATAGTGACGCTCAGAGCGGTTGTGTTCGGGTTCCCGAAGTTGGGATTGACTTGCGTGATGACCGGCGTGCCGGCCGTAACATTGAAGGCGCCGGACAAAGTAATCGGCGTGCCGTTGGTCGTGACCGTGACGTCGCGGCTGCCCACGCTTGCGTTGGAAGCCACGGTGATGTTGGCGGTCAGTTGCGTGAGGGTGACGCCGGAGATAAAGTTCACCTTGACTCCCGAACCAAAGCTCACAGTCGAGAAGCCCGCCTGGAAGGTGGTGAACTCGCCAACGATGACCACATTGGCCGTGGTGCCCGCCTGGGCGAAGTTCGGGGTTGCGGAGAGCAGTTGCGGTACGCCGGCCAGTACGCTGAAGCCGCCGGTGATCGAAGCTGTCTCTCCTCCAGTAACAACCGTGACGTTGCGCGAGGCAATCATCGCCGTCTGGCTGATGTTGATCACCGCAACAGCGTGCGTTGCATCGCTTGCCGTCGTCGAGAGGACGTTGATCCCGGCGCCGAAGTTGGCCACGCTGCAGTTGGGTGCGCAGCCGCCTGCGCTATTGAAGTGCGTGAACTGGCCGGTGAGCGTGACGCTGAGGTTGTTCGCGCCCTGGGTGCCCGTCGGCGGGCTGACATTGGAGAGATACGGACTCCCGACGGTGACGGTGAAGGCGCCCAGCTGGGTCGCGACCTCTCCGCCCGTGGTCAACGAGACGTTGTAGACGGTGCCCACCGCCACAGAGTTCGGAATTGAGATGGTGGCAGTGGCGCTGGTCAGACCGTTGATGGTGAGTCCGGTTACCTGAATGACGCCGCCGAAGTTGGCGGTGGTGGTGCCCTGTAACCAGTGAGTTTGGCTTCCGAGGATGGCCACAGTGAAATTGGTGGCGCCCTGCGGCCCGCTCGCCGGGCTCAAAGCGGCGGTAATCGCCGCCGGACCGACGGTGACGGTAAAGGCGTTGTTGAGCGAAACAACTTCAGTCCCCGTGGTCACCGAGACATTCCGGGTGCCCAGGGTTGTGGTGGGCGACACGGTAATGTTGGCTTGCAGCGACGTCGCGCTCAGCGCCGTCACGGAATTGACAGTGACGCCTGTGCCGAAGTTGGCCACGCTGCAATTGGGCGTGCATGCAGTGCTGGCAAAGTGCGTAAACTGTCCGGTGAGTGTGACGTTCCCGGTAAAGCCCTGAACTTCGCTCGACGCGACAACCGCGAGCAGCTCCGGCTGTGTCTGGTTGATGGTGAAGACATTGGTCCCTGTGGCGACTTCGCCGAGGGTGGTCGCCGTCACCGAGATCTGACCCGCGATGGCAGTCGAGTTCACGGTGAGGTTCGCTGTGATCGTAGTCGGAGAAGTCACGCTCCAACTGTTGAGCAGAACTTCGGGGAAGTTCAGCGTCGTGGTTCCTTGCACCCAGTGGGTGTTGGTTCCGTTGATCTGAACCGCGGGCAGGTTTTGGCCCTGTCCGCCGTTGTTCGGCGAAACGCTATTGATTGCCGCCGGTCCGGGGGTTACGTAGACGCCATAAGTCAGGCCCAGTACCTGCGAGCCGGTGCTGACCGTCAGGGGGTACCAGCCGACGGGGGTGGTGGGCAGAACGTAGCCGTCGGCCGTCAACGAAGTGTTGCTTGTCACGTTGACATTGGTGACTACGATTCCGGGGCCATAGGAAACCGTGGGTGGATTCGTCAGCCACGTTGTTGCCTGGCTCAGGATGGTGAAGACGGCACTGCCCTGCTGCGGCTCCGAACCTGGGCCGGAGGAGAGCAGATAGGGCGTACCCGCCGTCACCACGAAGGCGTTGTTCATGCTGGCTACTTCGCCGCCCGTGGTGGCAGAGGCTCCGGTGGCGCCCTCTGAGGCATACGCCGGAATGGCCAGGCAGACCGTGGCATCGGTGTTGCTGTTGACGGTCACACTGGTGACCACGATGCCGTCCCCGAAGCTGAAGCTGGTTGCGCCGCTCCAGTGGGTATTCGATCCCGTGACATCCACGCAGATCTGCGTGCCTTGTTGAGAAGTATTCGGGGTGACGGCTGAGATCAACGCCAGGCTAGGTGTGACCGAGAAGCCCGCGCCGCCCACCGTGACCTGGTTGGCAGCGGAGGCATCCGGCGTGGTCGAAACCACGCTGCGTCCGCCCAGCTGAGCCAGTTGAGCGATGCTGATGCTCTGCGTCGCGATGGTGGCCCCGAGAATCGTCGGCGGACCGTTGACCGTGATGCCGGGACCGAAGTTGAATGTTGTGGTGTTATCGAAGGCCGTGAACTGGCCAATGATGTTGACGGTTAGATTCTGCGCGCCCTGCATCCCCGAGCCTGGATCAACGACGCTCAGCGTCGGCTGGGCCACAACCACGCTGAAGCCGCCGAAGTCGACCTCGGTGGTCGGATTGAATGTAGTGCCCGTCGTGGTGAGGGTTAGCGTGCTGAACGAGGCCGTCGCCGTCGGGCTGATGGTTACCGTGGCATAAGCCGAGGTCGGACTGGTCACCTGGAAGCAGTCCACCGTGACATCGGCGTTGAAGCCCGTAATGGTCGTGCCCGATTGGCTGCATGCCTCGCCGGGGCCGGGGTTCCACTGTGTGTAGTAGCCGGCGAAGTTGATAGTGAGCGTCTGGCCGGGGATGCCCGAAGACGGGTTCTCGTACCAGATATACGGTGTCGGCGGCGGAGGCGGCGCTGTTACCTGGAAGTTGCCGGTGAGGATCTGTGTTCCGGTCTGAACTGTCACCGTCCGGTAGCCCACCTGGGCGCAACCGGCGGGGACGCCCGGACTGGTGCAGGCCGCGCCAATGTCGAGCACCGCTTCTATGTGAGACGCATCTTGCCACGCCTCGCTCTCAATCGTGATGCCGGGGCCGAAGCTGATCGTGCTTGCCGCGGTCCACTGCGTATATTGGTTGCCCACGATGGTGACTTCAAGCCCGGTGGTTCCATACACAGCGCTATTCGGGGTGACGTAGCTGATGGCGGGAATGCCGCCGGTCACCACAAAGGCGCCGCTATCGGTGAGCGACTCGCCATTGGTGACCATGTAAATCGAGCGGGCCCCAGGGTTGGCGGTCGGAGAGATGCTCAGGTCCACCGTGGCGCTGGTCGGACTGTTGATAACCACCGAGTTGATGGTGATGTCGTAGCCGCCGCCGGAGATATAGAACTGGGTGAAGTTCTGCGCCCAGTGCGTAGCGTCGCCTGTGATATTCGCAATGATCTCCTGGCCTTCATTGCCGGTGGCCGGAGAGATGCTGGTGATAATTGCCGGACCGGGAATGATGCTGAAAACGTAGTTGGAGACGATCTCGCTGCCGGTGCCGGTGGGAACTCCAGGCGTGCAGCCAGGGTATGAGGTGCCTTGGATATTGACGCCGACCGGAGGCTGATCGCTGCACGGAACCCCGGGCGTGGTTACCGTCACCAGGCGTCCTCCTGGGTAGGAGAGCGGGTCGATGGTGATGGCTGCATCCACTTCAGTTGGGCTGATGTAGGTGACCCCCTGCACGGTGATTCCCGCGCCGAAGGTGGCCGTGCTCAGGCTGCTGAAGTGCGAGTACTGGCCGATGAGCCGGATCGTGCAGTAGGGGAGGGTCGAGCAGGTTGGGCTGGTGATGATCGGCGCGCCCTGCTCGGCCTGGTTCGGAATCGCCTCATTGAGCGTGGCTACGCTCGGCGAGACTGTGAACGAGTACACCTGCGATGCAACCTGGCCGTATGTCGAAACCGTGACCGTCTTGAACCCGGTGCTTGCAGCCGTCGAAACCGCCACCGGCACTGTGAGGCTGGTGGGGCTGTTCACGGTGATCTCTCCAACCTGGAAGTTGCCGTCGTTGAAGCTGACCTGCGTGACACCCTGGATGAAGTTGGTCGCCGACCCGGTAATTGTAATCGGCAACGTAGATCCCTGCGGTGTCATGAGCGGCGTTACATTGGTGATCTCTTCTCCGCCCTGGGTGACGCAGAAGTAGGAAGGCGCTACGCCGCCGGGCGGATTGCTGCTCACCACCTGCTGGGTTCCCGTGGTCACGGTCAGTACGTGGCCGCAGGGAGTGCCGTAATCGACGTATGCCCATGGAGTTACAGTGATGTTCAGTTGGAGGTTGTCAGAGTCGATCACGTTGACGGAATTCACCGTAATGTCCTGGTTGAACGCCGCCGAGGTCGTCGGTCCCCAGTTGGTGAAGCGACCCAGAACCTGGAGAGTGAAGGTATCGTTCTGCGGATCACTGGTGGGCGACATGAACAGCAAGGCGGGGAATCCCTCTTCGATGTCGATGGCCTGCTGCAAGGTGACGACTTCTCCGCCTGTGATCGTAGTCAGCGGAGCGTAGCCAACCGGGGATGTGGAGAGAGCTGTGATCTGAACTTGGGCTGTGGTCGGGCTGCTGACCGTCAGGGCGTCGATGACGACACCGGGCCCGAAATTGACCGTGGTTTCGCCCTGTAGCCAGTGAGTGCCGACGCCGACGATATTCAGGATTGCGGTTTGCAACTGCCCAATCACGTAAGGCGTCCCGGTTCCGCCGGATATGCCGCAGTAGGTTGCTGTGATATCCAAGCCGTTAGCATTGCAAACGCCCGCGGGTCCGACGCTGGAGATCAACGCCGCATTGGGCGTCACGCTGAAGCCGGTCCCGCTGACGATCTCCGTGCCGGTGAACATGATGACGCTATTGCCGCCCACAGGAGCTGTGGGAAGGACGGCGATGGTCGCTGTGGCCGTGGTCAGGCTGGTAATCGTCAGATTCGACACACTGACGCCGGCGCCGAGAATAGCTTCGGTCGTGCCCTGCACCCAGTGCGTCAGATTGCCGGTAATGGTCACGTCCACCGACGCGCCCTGTTGTGCGCTCGACAAGCATGGGTCTGAACCCGTCACGCACACGCTCACCAGGCTTGGTTGAGCCGGCGATTCCACCAGGAAGCCTGCCAGCAACTGCTCCGCGCCCGTGTTGACGTAGATCTGCTGCCATCCGGCCGGGGATGGGGTCAAAACACCGCTGAGCATATAGCTGGTTGTGATATTTGCGGTCAGGTGAGTCGCGTCGGTCACGGTGACGCTGTTCACGGTGATCTGTAACCCAAAGGAAACTGTGGTCGGGTTCGCTCCGCCGCTGGTCCAGTGCGTATTCAAGCCGGTCAGCTCTACGTCCATGGTCGTGCTTTGCGGCCCCTCCCAGGGCGAGACGTAGATGATCCCAACCGGGGTCTGCGTGACGTTGAAGTAAGTTGTATCGATCTCTCCGCCCGTCGTGAAAGTGATCAGCCGCGGGCCGGTGGCCGTGGGAGTTCCGTTCGTCGCCCCGACAATGCTGATCGTGCCGGTCGCGCTGGTTGCGCCGGTGACATTGAAGCCAGTCAGCGTGACGCCTTCGCCGGCGATGACCGGCACAGTTGTCGGTCCCCATTTGGTGAATTGGCCGGTAAAGCTGACACTGACGTTGTTGACCGCCGCGCCCGAGGGGAGCAGGCCGTTGGCCGGACTGACCGTCAAGGTCGGCGTCGCCGCGCACACGTGCATCGTGGCGCTCACTATCTGGCCGCCGGTTGCCATGTAGAAGCCATACGCTCCCGGCGGAGTGTTGGTGGGAACCGCGACGGCGAGCAATGCATCCGTCGCATCGGTGATCGTGATCTCGTCAAAGCTGGGCGCTGGAACCGGAACCGGATAGAAGGCGGCCATGGTGGTGCCCTGGACCCAGAGAGTGTTGAAGCCTGTCACGCTGAGCGTCAACTGGCCGCCCTGCGGGACGCAGGTGGGCGTCACGTTGGTGATCGAGGCGCTGGAAGGCGTCACCGAGAAGCCGAATTGGAAGAGCGTCGCCCCGCCGCTGGGATTCTGCGTGAGTGTTGCTATAATCCCGCCCACGTTGGCGTTCGGACTAATCGTGATGTTCACATCCACGCTGCTGGCGGAGCTGACGGTGATCTTGTTCACCGTGATCTCCCCGGTGAAGTCCGCGTTGATCGGGCCGTTGAACGGAGGCGTATAGACGCCGGGCGCAAAGGTCGTATAGGCGTTGCCGGTGAGGATAACGTCCAGCGTTTGGCCCTGCACGCCGGAACTCGGCGCAACTGAAATCAGATAAGGTGTCGCCCCGGTCACCGTGACGGAATTGTTCAGCGTCGCGATCTCGCCGCCCGTCGAAACGGTTACGTTTTGCAGACCGATGGTGGCGCTGGCCTGAACCGCAATCTGCGCGACGGCGGTCGTCGGGCTCGTCACTTGGACATCGCCCACCAGGACGCCGCCAGTGATGGCTACTAGCGTCGCATTCTGCAGGAAGTGCGTTCCGGTCGCGGTCAAGCAGACCGCGCCGCTAAATCCTTGCGGCTCAACAACGGGCGTGTTGGTGCAACTGCTCGTCGCAGTCGAGTAGAGTGTTACCCCCGTCAATGTCGCGGCGTTTGGTCCGATCTGGAAGATGGGGTTGCCCTGAGGCGAAAGAACTGAAGTCGCAAACTCGCCGCCCGTCACCAGCGTGATCGAGCGATAGCCGATGGGGGTGGTGTTGCTGATGCTGATATTCGCCACCGCATCGGTCGCATCGGTGATCTTCAGCGAGTTGATGCTGATTCCATCGCCGAAGTTGGCATAGGTGACGCCCTGCGAGAAGTTTGTGCCCGTGGCTGTGATGGCTACATTGAACGCCATCTGGCCCTGGATGCCGAAGGCCGGGGAGACGCTGGTGATGGTGTGCTGATTATTCGGATCGGCAATCACAAAGGCCGAAATCAGCGATGCCGTCTCCGTGCCGCCCGCGCTCAGCGGGGTTCTGATCTGGATATTGCGCGCGCCATAGGTCACTGGATTCGCAACTGTATTCGCGGCCAGCACCAGCGTCGCGTTGATCTGGTTGGCATTGATTGCCGTGAAGCTCTGCACGGTGATGTCAACCGGATAGGTCCCGCTGTTGATATCGCTGAAGGTGATCACCGAAGAGGAACTGAAGTGCGTCCATCCGTTGCCGGTAATGACCACATTGACCGAGGTGCCGGCGGCTCCGGCTCCAGGCGAAACCACTGAAACGGCCGGAGCGGGGTTCGTGGCGGTTGCCGAGCCGGTCAGGCCCGCAACCAGCGCCGATCCACCGGGCGCCGAGTTCGGAATGGTCAGCGAACCCGTCCGCGTTGTGCTGGGCAGAACAGAACTCGGTGTGAAATTGACAAAAATCGTGCACGAGGAGTTTGCCGCGATCGAACCCGTGGGGCAGTTGCTGTTGGCCGTGTAGTCGCCGGCCGGGGTCAGCGTGAAAGTCTCCGCTTCAACCTCGTGGTTGGTCAGCGTAAAGATCTTGGCTGCGCTGACGGTCCCTACCGTCTGTGCGCTGAAAGACAATCCGGAAGGCGAAATAGTTAGCGGATTGGTTCCGTTGCCTGAGAGGTTCACGATCTGCGGACTGGTCGCAGTGTCATCGTAAACCTGGAGTTGCCCTGTCCGAACGCCGCCTATGCTGGGATCAAATTGAACCGCAAGGGTGCAGTTCGCGCCTGGAGCCAGCCCTGCACCGCCAATCGGGCAGGTCGTCGACGATTGGATAAAGTCGCCGATCAACTTCAGATTGGTGAAGTGCAGCGTCGTCGCTGTCTGGGCGTTCGTGATCGTCAGGGTCTTGAAGGCGCTGGTGGTGCCCACCGGCGCCGAGAAGTTCGTGATCGACACGGGCGAGATGGTCACTGGCGCGTTGCCGGAACCGATCAGATTGACTGTCTGCGGGCTGCCCGGAGCATCGTCGTTGACGGTCAGTGTTGCCGTTCTCGTTCCCGACGCGGTGGGCGTAAAGGTCACCGACAGCGGGCAATTGCCGGTTGCCGCGAGAGTCGCGGGCGACAACGGGCAAGTCGTCGTAACCGCAAAGTCGTTCGGGTTGGCGCCGGCGATCGCGGGCGGAGAGATGGTCAGCGCAATGCTCTGCTTGTTCGTCAGCGTCACCGTCTGCGCCGCGCTGGTCAACCCCACAAACTGGGCCGTAAACGACAGCGTAGTGGGCTGTAGTTGCACCGGCTGAATCGCATTGGCGCTCAGGTTGAAGGTCTGTGCTGCCAGCGAGGCGAAGTTGACCGTAACCGTGCCCGGTTGCGCTCCCAACGCAGTCGCCGTCAGATTCACCGCAAGAATGCAACTGGTATTTGCCGGAACCGTCAGAGGCGTCTGCTGGCAGGTCGTGTTAGTAGCGTTCAGCGAGTACGCCGCCGGGAACCCGGTAATCGAGTTGATGGTCAGCGCGACGGCCTGATTGTTCATCAGCGTCACATTCTTGACCACCGTCTGGCCGACCACAACCGTGCCAAAAGCCAGTGTCGTGGGATTCAGCGTCACTGCCGCAACCCCGGCGCCCGTCAGGTTGACCGTTTGCGGGCTGGATGAGGCGTCGTCGGAGATGCTGAGCGTGGCAGCGACCGCCGGGCCTACGGCTGTTGGGCTATACGTCAGGCTGATGGTGCAACTGCCGCCGGCCGGCACGGGCGTACCAGATACGCAGGTCGTGGTGCCAGCGGAAATCGCATAGGGCAGCGCAACCGTGATGGGGCTGGTGAAATTCAATTTGACAGTCTGATTGTTCGTCACAGTGATGTTGTGCACCGGACTGGTGAGGCCCACCGCTACGTTGCCAAAGGCGGCTGTGGCAGGCGAAACCGTCACTGCCACGACTCCCGTGCCGCTCAACGCCGCAAGTTGCGGGCTCGAGGGGGCGGTATCGCTCACCGCGATCTGCCCGCCGGTAGTGGCGCCGGCGACTGCTGGCTGGAAGTAGACCCCGATGACGCAGTTCGTCCCCGCCGCCAGGCTACCGGTCAGGATGCCGCCCGCATTCGGGCAAGTCGTCACGGCGCTGGTGTCAAGAACGAATGGTCCATTGAAGATGTTATTGGAGACGGGCAAGCTGCTGGTCGTGTTATTCGTCAGCGTCAGCGTCTTGGTCGCGCTGGGAACCCCCAACGGCACACTCCCAAAGCTCAGGCTTGATGGGGTGAGCGACACCGGCGTAATTCCCGTGCCGGAAAGCCCCACGGTGAGCGGACTACCGGAAGCGCCGAACGAAACAGTCAGCGTACCCGCGGGCTGTGCTCCTAGCGCCGTCGGTGTCAAAGTCAGCGCTACCGTGCAGCTCAGGCCCGCGCCCAGAGTGGGAATCAGGCAGGTAGAAGAGGGATCGATGGAATACGGAGATCCCGCCGTGACCGAAAGCGACGAAATGCTGAGGCTGGTCGTCAGGTAGTTCGTAAGGGTAACGGTCTGCAGTGCGCTGGTCTGGCCAATCACCACACCGCCAAAATTCACGCTTGTCGGCAACAGCGTCACCGGGGCAATGCCCGCGCCTGACAAGGGAATGGTCTGCGGACTTGTGGCGGCATCGTCACTGACATTGAGAGCGGTCGCCAGCGTTGCTCCCAAAACCGTGGGGTTGAACGTCAGGCTGACGACGCAAGTGTTTGTGGACGCAACGGGCGTGCCAACCTTGCAGGTCGTGGTGCTGGGAACAATCGCATAGGGCGCCGCAACGGTAATGGAGGTGAAATTCAGGGGGACGGTCTGGTTGTTCGACACAGTGACGTTCTTCACTGTGCTGGTGCTTCCAACCCCCACGTTGCCAAACGCGATGAGGGTCGGCAGGAGCGTGACTTCCGCCCCGCCGTAGCCGGAAAGTTGCGCGGATTGCGAACCCAGCACGGAGTTGGCATCGTTGATTGTGATCTGCCCGGAAACGGGTCCGTTGACGACCGGCTTGAACACGATGCCGATGGCGCAACTGGCTCCCCCGGCAAGAGAACCGCTCACCGTGCCGCCAGCCTGCGGGCAGGTGGTGTTCGCGCTGGTATCGAGCGCGAAAGGCCCCGTGAACCCAACTGAAGTGAAGGAGAGGGGACTGGCCTGGAAGTTGGTGACCGTCAATAGTTTCGTCGGACTGGTCGCGCCCAGGCTGGTGGCTGCAAACGCCACCAGTGTTGGCGGACTGAGCGTGAGCGGGGCGACTCCGTTCCCCAACATGCCGACCGTCTGCGTCCCACCCGCATCGCTGATCACCGTCAGTGTGCCGGCCGGGGCCGCTCCCAGCGCGCTGGGAGTCAGAGTGACCTGCATGCTGCAACTCTTGCCTGCCGCGAGGGCGCCAGGGTTTGGGCATGGGGCGGATGGAGCCGTAACCAGGGCATAGCCCGCCCCGGACACTCCGAAGGAAGTGATGTTGAGCGTAGTACCCCCGTTGTTCTTCAGGGAGACGTTATGAGCGACACTTGCCGCCCCAACCGCCTGGTTGCCGAAGTTCACAGACGTCGGCAATATCGTGGGCTGCGCAATTGCGAAAGGCGCGGAAACCAGGCAGAAGACCACCGTCAGAGACAGCAGCACCACGTTGTTGAGTTTTCCCATGAAGTCCATTCCACGATCAAACATACGATCCTCCATCACTTTCACTTCCGATTGGCGCGGCTGGTGGGGAACACCGGCCGCGCAGAGTACTCGACTCTCCTTGATAGTGCGCAATTCATTGCGCGCGTTTCAAGGAACTTCCAGACTGACTTCGGCGCTCTACCTTCGGCGCCGGGCGAAATCCTCCCAGCAACTCTCCATCACGGAATGCGAGACGACTGATAGCAATGCATAGGAGGAAGTCCGCTGGGTCGGCGGATAAGCTACAGGGCCGGATTCTATTCAGACAGGGCCTCGACTTGCAAGTGAATTCTTCTGAATTCTTCTTAATCCTTTATGCAAACTCAGATTCCGGGCGAGACCGGCCAGGTCACCATTTTTCGAGTTACCATTGCCGGGTATTATCTGGGAAGCAATCGTCGATAGCGACAGAAAATTGAAGGCACGTAGGTTGGGAAGGATCAATATTCCGAAGAAAATATCGATAAGCCTTTGTGATAGAATTACATAGCCGATACAAGCAATTTGTGACAGATGGTTACTGTAGTCTAATCATATCGAGAAAAATAATGTGGGCTTTTCGGTCTGATTTGACCAGAATCTTCCAGGTTCTTATGGTTCATCATCGACGGCTGCAATTCAACAACTTTTCAAACCCGGTTCCATTCGTCACGCCCGCCTCTCTCTATTTTAAGCGATCCCAGACATCAGCCCTGTCCCTTTTGAAGGCGCGAGGGCGGCAAAACTCCGGGAGTCTGTCTCCTGCGCAGAGGCGAAAGTCTGATGGGAAGCTCGACTTCCGATCTCGGCAAAAGGCCCGCGCGAATTCTGCGCGCTCCCCGAGGCAGGGGAGGCGATGGGACGTTTTGTCCGGCGATTCTATCGAGCGGCGCCTTTTGCGGCTCGCAACTGAAGAGGCGGTGAAACCATCCGTTCACCCTTGATGTAAACTGGTCGTAGCGAGTCCTGTCGCTCCAGCCGATTTTTCCTCGTCAAGAGCCGGCAAAAGACCGCGACGTTGAAGCCGCGCACAGCCCTGCTGCGCGTGTGTGCAGAGACACTGAAGGAAAAGGAGAAACACCCGACCGATGGCCAAGATTGCCAAAACAGGTGACCGCAAGAAGGTAATGGACACGACGAAGTCGACTGACTGTCCCAAGTGCAAGAAGCCCACGCGCATCGTCAAGCGTGTAAAGGATCGCGAGCGCGGCATCCCTGGGGGCGTCTACATCTCGTGTTCCGTTTGCGATTTTTACGAGAAGCTCTAAGCGCCGCTCGCGATTTGGCGCATGAAGAAGCCCGGCAGCCGCCGGGCTTTTTCTGTCAGCCAGCTACTCTGCCAGCGCCTCGCTCATCTCCTTCAGGATCGCCTCGGCGGCTTCGGCGGGATCGGGCGCCTGGGTGATCGGGCGGCCTACCACCAGGTAGCTCGCGCCCTGGCGAAGGGCTTCCGCGGGAGTGGCGATGCGCTTCTGATCTCCAACAACTGCTCCTGCCGGACGGATGCCGGGAATGACCAGCACCCCCGCTGCTCCGGTGAGCGCGCGCAGGCTCTGAATCTCCAGCGGCGAGCAGACAAACCCGCGAATCCCGGCCTCCTGGCCCATCCGAGCCAGCAACTCGACCTGTTCGCATGGCGAGCGCTCCAGCCCGACGGCATTCATCTGGGCCTGTTCCATGTTCGTAAGCACAGTTACGGCCAGCAACTCCGGCGGGTCGGCAATCCCCTCCAGAGCGCCCTTCCCCGCGGCTAGCATCGCCGGACCTCCAGCAGCGTGCAGGGTCATCATCCGCACGCCCAGCGCGGCTCCCGAACGCACCGCTCCCGCAACAGTGTTGGGAATGTCGTGAAACTTGAGGTCCAGAAAGACGGAGTGGCCGCGCGCCACGAGCTGCTCGATTACCGCCGGGCCGGCGGCAACAAACAGCTCCAGCCCCACCTTGAACCACTGGCACGCCTTTTCTAACTGGCTCACCAACTCGAGCGCGGAGGCGGCATCTGGCACGTCCAGAGCCACGATCAGGCGCTTGCGGGCCTCATCCATATAGTCCACTGCGGGCGGACGGGCAAAGGCGAAGCTCGGATTCAGACGCTCGGGAATGGGCATGACTTCATTCTAATGGATGGCAGTTTTGCGCGAGGCAGTTTGCCTCTCCAGCCCGATCGCGGCCCGCCAGGCGCATGAGATGCGCATGCTCAAAGAGTATCCTTGGACATGGAGGGAAATTGGAATTGAGGCGCATTCCGAGCTGGGTAGGCGCCTGTGGGTGCGGATTTGCACTGCTGGCGGCCACTCTGAGCTGGGCCTCCGCTGTGCATACCAATCCGCTGAACAACGACCCGCTGGTGCGCGAAGCCTTCGAGCACTTCTACAACCTCGACTATCCCGGCGCCGTGGAGCGCTTCGAGCGCATTCATGCGGCCCACCCCGGCGATCCCCAGGCCACCGCGCTCCTGCTTGACGCCATGCTCTTTCAGGAACTCTACCGGTTGGACCTGCTCGACACGACCTTCTACGCCAACGACGGCTTTCTTACCGGCCGTCACGCAACCGAGGAGGATCCCAAAACTCGCGACCGCATCCTGGGGCTGGCCGACGAGGCCGTCCGCGAGGCGGATGGGCGCCTCGCCCGCAACCCCAACGATGTTGATGCCCTCTATGCCAGGGGCTGGGCTTATAGCCTCAAGTGCACATATATCGCCATGGTCCAGAGAGGTTATAGCGCAGGCTTCCGGCTGGCCACCAAGGCCAAAGACGACGAAGAGCGCGTCCTGCAACTGGATCCCAACTACGTGGATGCGAAGCTGGTGGCGGGGGTATACGAGTACGTGGTGGGCGCGCTGCCATGGCCCTTCAAGCTCCTCATCGGCTTCGCTGGGATTACCGGATCGAAGACGCGTGGCCTTGAAATGCTGAACGACGCCGCCAGTCGCGGCGCCAGCACCAGCGTCGAGGCGCGCACTGTCATTGCCCTCTTCCTGCGCCGCGAAGCCAGGTATAAGGAGGCCATACAGGTGGTGCGCAGCCTGAAGAAGCAATATCCCCATGATTTTCTCTTTTGTCTTGAGGAGGCCAACCTGCGCAAGGATGCCGGCGAGGGGATGGCCGCGGTTGCGGCCTATCGTGAACTTCTTGGGGATGCTGCCAGGCCGGGTTACTTCGCCTCGGCCAAGCTGGAACTGGCTTACTTCGGCCTGGGTGACGCCCTGCGCGGCCAGCGCCACTTCGGCGAGGCTGCGCAGGCCTACGAGCAGGCCGCCTGGACCGAAAACGTCAGCCCCGAACTGAAGATCCGTTCGCTCCTGGCCGCCGGGGAGTGCCGCGATATGAACAGTGAGCGCCAATTGGCCGTCAAGGACTACAACTGGGCCATTGACGCCGGCCCCAACACCTCACGCGCCGACACCGCCCGCAGGCATCTGCATACTCCCTTTCGAGGCGCCGAGTAAATATCCTCCGGTAGTGGGGTACCAGACCGAAAGCCTGGACAATCAGGGACGGAGCAAGACAGATTCTGCTCCTTGAGAGAGCCGGAGGCTTTATGGTTGGAGGTTCCTCAAAGGAGGTTCACGGAGCGCCTTCAGACTGGAACAGCCTCCATGAATCCCGCGCCGTGGGCGCAATGTATGTTAGCCCAGCGCTTCAGCGCTGGGAAAGAGCGATAAAAGAAGAGAACCGGAGTCCCGTCGGGACGGCGCTTCGTTCTCCGCGCCCATCCTCTTGGCGCTTTCTGCGAAAGAGCGAGACAACAAAACCCCGCACGGCTCCTGCAAAGATCAAACTTCCACCGCCGCCCCGGCAAAGCGGCAACGCCTTCAGGGAACCGCCGCTCCGCCGCCGCCGTATCTCTAATACGGATAGGGTTTCTTGAGGAGGTCCATCATGGCCGTCTTTTGCCAACGCTGTGGAGCGCGGTTGCCCGTCGGAGCGCGGTTCTGTTCCAACTGCGGCACGGTCATTCCCGAGCCAACATACGTTCCTGGCCGGCCGCTGGTGCGTCCCCATGCGGGCCGGCAGATTGCCGGCGTCTGCATTGGCCTTTCCCAGGCCTACGGCTGGGATCTGACGCTCGTCCGCATCTTGACCGTCCTCGGTGCTCTATTCACGAGTGGCCTTGTCGCGGTAGCCTACCTCGCCTGCTGGATCGGCATTCCCGAGGAGCCGTTGCCATTGCCTTGAGCTATGCTCGTAAGGTATGAGCGCAACCTATCGTTCGGACGGAGCGGCGCTGGCCTTTCGCGATGCGGGGGCCGGTTTGCCTGTGGTCTTTCTTCATCCCACGCCACTGGATGGAGAATACTGGAGGCCGGTTTCTGAAAATCTTGTCGGTGTGCGCGCCATCGTTCCGGATCTGCGCGGGCACGGCGGCTCAGAGTTAGGAACGCTGCCAGTGGGTGGTTTTGCTGCCGTCCCCGGCGCGCCCGTCCTGACCATGACGCAGTTGGCTTCTGACGTTCTCGCCCTGCTCAACCATCTAAATGTACCCGCGGCACTCTTCGCCGGCTGCTCCATCGGCGGCTATGTTCTGCTGGAGATCTGGCGTCAGGCCCCCGAGCGGGTGCGCGGGCTGGCTTTTGTTTGCTCAAAGCCGCAGCCGGACGCTTCGGCCAACCTCGCCCGGCGCTCCGCCACTATCGCCCAGACGCGAGCCGGGGGCAGTGGGGCGCTCTTTGACGGCATGGTCCAGACCTTGATCGGCGCGACCGCCCGTGAGCGTCACCCGGAGATTGTTGCTCAGTTGCGAGCCAGAATGACGCTCACCCCGGAGGCCCTCGTCGCCGTACAGGCCGGTCTCGCCACGCGGCCTGACTCCGTTCCCACTGTCGCCAGCATCGGCGTTCCTGTCCTGGCCATTGCCGGCGGAGAAGATCCGGCAATCGCTCCCGCCGAGATGGAGGCCTTCCATGCCGCGCCCGGCGGCTGCGAGTTCCATCTGCTGCCCGACGCCGGCCACTTTGCCGCCTATGAACAGCCGCAAGAAGTCGCGGCGCTTCTCGCGCGGTGGCTGCGGCGATTCGAGGGTTGAGAACGGGAAGTTCTTGCCTGGCTCCAGCGCCGTCTTCCGCAACGAATCAAATCTTCTGGAAGGGGAGCCACTTGCAAAATTCCATGGAGAGTGCAAGAAGCGTCAGGGCACGACTAAAGAGGCTGCGGAAAAACTCGATAAACAGTCCAGAAGCGTCAGGGCACGACTTTACAGGCTGCGGAAAAACTCTTGTCGAAGCCTCTGTTTTGAAAGGGCACGACTTTAGTCGTGCCGATAAAGCCCATAGAATCAATAGGGCTTTAGCCCCTGAGGGATGTTTTTCGGAGGTTTCATTCAAATTCAGGCCTTTTTCCGCATCCTGTAAAGTCGTGCCCTGACGCTTATCAGCTAACCGAAGACAATTTTGCAAGAGGCTCAGGGTTCTTGTTTGCGGTAAATGCAAGGCAACGGCGCTTCCGGAGCATGGCCGGCCTCGAGCAGCGACATAACCCAGGTCAGGAATTCACTCCGTTTCTGCGCCAGCGCCGTGGCCCAGATGAGCTGCTCGCGTGCGGCCTCGCTGACCAGCTTGTTGCCCAGAAGCAGATCCTCATTCTGCAGCCCGCTGAGGGATTCCGAGATCTCGTTTGCCCACTCGACGGCTTGCTCATCCTTTGGGGTGTGATAACCCCGGGTGATAGTCTCCGCCAGGCAGCGCACAAAGTAGTGTTGAGCCGCATCCCTGGCAACGCGGATCAGGTCCTCATCGGCCAGTTCCGTGCCTTCTAGAACCCTTTGTGGATCTGAAACCAGCTCATGCGCCACCGCAAAGTCGCCGCTCAATTGCTGTCCAACCAGGGGCAACTGAAAGTCGATTCTCAATATCCACCGCAACAGCCGGAGCGGTTCAATCTCCATCGCCATCTGGTTGATTTTTGCCCAGTCCCAGTGGCCGTCGGGCATCATGATCAATTCGCGATCCGGCGCAGCCATCCGCTCCCAGAGGCCGATGGAATGGAGCAGATTCAGGTGGGCGCGCCGGGATATCGCTTCAACCCCCTCGGGCAACTCCCTCTCCTTCAGGAAACGCTCACTTCCGGCCCGGTCCACCATCACCGCATAGAGGAGGGCCAACTCGGCGAAATACATGTGCAGCAGCTTCCACCCCTCGTTTGCCGGCTCCCATGGGAGAGGCTCTGGAGTCGGCGCGATGTTCAACGGCGCAAACTCCTCCCTGGCGCCTCGCCTGATCCACCAGACGATAAGAATCGCAAAAGGAAGGAACAGCCAGGCTCCTGTACCAACAATAAAGATAAGGTAAGCAATGCCAACCACAGGGACCAGCACCAAAAAGCCAACGATCAACACCAGGCCCAGCAGATGCTTTCGCGCGCGCTTGTCCTTGTGTGCGCGCCTCAGGCTCTGCCCGGCTGCGTTCCATGTGGCTCCGCTGGCCAGTATGCGGATGAGATTATTGCGAAACAGCCGATCGAAGAAGCTGGACATGACTCTGCCGATGGTAAACGATGAGGCGCTCATTGAAATGCTGTAGGCTCAAAGAGAGACTTTCAATTTAGATGCCCACTTTGTCCCAACCTTCGTCATCATCCCGTCCCTTTCACCATCCGCGGCAGGGCAGCGCTCTGCACTGCGGCAAAGTATCGCTGGAGACTCTGGCCCGCCGCTATGGCACGCCGCTCTATGTCTACTCCGGCGATCAGATCGTTGCGCGGCTGGAACTCTTTCAGGAGGCGTTTGCGGGACGGGATCATCTCGTCTGCTACTCGGTCAAGGTCAACTCGGCGCTGGCCATTCTCAAGCTGCTGTCCGAGCGCGGGGCGGGCTTTGACATCGTCTCCGGCGGCGAGCTGGAACGGGTGCTGGCCGCTGCGCCAGAGGCCGCGGGCCGGGTTGTCTTCTCCGGCGTCGGCAAGACAGTGGCGGAGATCGACCTTGCTCTGACGGCGGGAATCCTGCAATTCAACGTGGAGAGCGCGGCGGAGTTGGAACTGCTCGCCCTTCGCGCCGCCAAGCTCAGAAAGAAGGCCCGCTTCGCCTTCCGTGTCAATCCCGACGTCTTTGCCGAGACGCATCCTTATATCTCCACCGGCCTGCGCGAGCACAAGTTCGGCATCGATATTCGCCAGGCGCTCCCACTCTACAAGAGCATGGTCGGCAGCCGCTGGCTCGAGGTGCATGGCGTCAGCTTCCATATCGGTTCGCAGATTCGCTCGGCGGGGCCCTTTGGCGCGGCCATGGAGAGGGTGAGTAAACTGATGCGCCAGCTCAGGGGCGAGGGCATCGAACTGAAGGCCGTCGATGCCGGAGGGGGACTGGGCATCGATTATCACGACGGCAACTTCGATGCTGCCGCCCGCGTCCGCGAGTATGCAGCGGCCATCGACAAGGCCCTGGCAGGCTTCGAGGGCCGTTTGCTCCTCGAGCCGGGGCGTTTCATCGTCGCGCAGGCCGGTGCCCTCGTAACTCGTGTCCTTCAGGTCAAGCGCAACGGCAAAAAGACCTTCGTGATCACCGACGCCGCCATGAACGACCTCATCCGTCCCGCGCTCTACCAGGCCTGGCATGAGATCGTGCCGGTGGCTCCAAGGGAAGGGAAGCCGCGCATCGTCGATGTCGTCGGTCCGATCTGCGAGTCGGGTGACTTCTTTGCCCACGACCGCAAACTCCCGCCGGTCGAGCCCGGAGACCTGATTGCGATCCTCGACGCCGGCGCCTACGGGATGGCGCAAAGCTCGAATTACAACACCCGCCTGCGTCCGCCTGAAGTGCTCGTGGAAGGCGCGAAGGCAAGGCTCATCCGCCGTCGCGAGGCAATGGCCGACCTGCTGGCCCCTGAGATTATCTGATCCATAAGTTGGTTTCTCTTGAATGACGGCAGTATTATTTGAGGTGAGGTTGCGATGGAAGAGAACCGCATCACAATCGAGCCTGGGAAGCGCTCCGGCCAGCCCTGCATCCGTGGTCTGCGCATCACTGTCTGGGAGGTTCTGGGTTGGCTGGCCGCCGGAGTCGGCGAGGACCAGATTCTCGCTGACTACCCAGAGTTGGAAGCTGCCGATTTTCCTGCCATCTTCGACTACGCTGCGCGCGTAGGACGGCGTGTGGCCCTGTGAAGTTGCTGTTGGATGAGAATCTTTCCCGGCGGCTCGTCCGGCGCATCGCGGACTTGTTCCCGGGTTCCACACATTTATGCACGGAGGGACTGCTTCAGGCGCCGGATACGGCTGTATGGGCATACGCAAAAACCAATGCCTTTTCCATTGTCACCGCGGACGCTGACTTCTATGAGTTGGCGACGGCATTGGGGCCTCCTCCGAAGGTGATCTGGCTTCGAGGCTGCGATTACCCCACAGCGGTCGCCGAAGAACTGATCCGCGGCCAGGCAATTCGCATTGCGGAGTTTCTGGAAGAGCCTGATCGAGCAGTGCTGGTTCTGCGGCGGAGATGACGCACAGCAGATGAAACAATGAAAGATGGAGGCTTCGTATGGCGAAAGTGACATTGGTTTTTGCAGTTCTCCTGGTAGCCCTCGGCCTGGCTGGCTTTTTCGGCACCGGCAGCGTGCACTACACCGCGCTGATTCCCGCCTGGATCGGGCTGGCGCTGGGCGCCTGCGCCATTCTGGCAATGAGTCCTGACGTGAACCGGCGCAAGCTCTTCATGCACATCAACGCGACCATTGGCCTGGTGGCCTTTCTGGGAACAGCTGCCGAGATTGTCCGCAACATGGTCTTCTCAAACCCGCTGGACACGACGGCAGCGATCGCTAAACTTGCGTTGCTATGGCTGCTCTTCTTTTACTTGGTCTTCTGCGTGGTTTCGTTCGCCACCGCGCGGCGTTCAGGAAAGGTCTGAAGCATGGGGACGATGCGGGGCGGCGGTTTGGGGATGAGCATGAGGGCCGAGCGCACGCCGCACAGCCGCGGCTCTCGCGCCGGCCAGGCCGATATGCCCAAACGCAAGCCTGATTTGAAAAGGCTCTGGCCGCAGATCAAGTCTCTGGTCAAGCCGCGCCTGGGCCTGCTTCTGGCCGGCATGGGCCTGATGGTCATCAACCGCTTTGCCGGCCTGGTGCTGCCTTATACCTCGAAGCCGCTGCTGGACAAGGTACTGAATCAGGCCCATCCACGCCCCGATCTGCTGCCCATGTTCATTGCCCTGGTCTTCTCGGCCATGGTGGTGCAGGCGATTACCTCCTTTTCGCTCACACAACTCCTCTCCAAGGCCGGCCAGCGGCTCATCGCCGAGATGCGCTCTCAAGTTCAGCGCCACGTCGGCCTGCTTTCCGTCTCCTATTACGACGAAAACCGCACCGGCACGCTGGTTGCGCGCATCATGACCGATGTCGAGGGCGTCCGCAACCTCGTCGGCACGGGCTTGGTCGAGTTTGTGGGTGGCCTGTTGACCGCCGTGCTGGCCTTCCTCTATCTGCTGCACCGCAGCGTCCAGGTCACGCTGACGGTCTTCGCCGTGATGGGCGCTTTCGTCTTTGTCTTGCAGTACGCCTTCAGAATCATCCGCCCCATCTTCCGCGAGCGAGCCAAAATCAATGCCGAAGTCACTGGCCGCCTCACCGAATCGCTGGGCGGCGTCCGGGTCATCAAGGGCTATCACGCCGAGGAGCGCGAGGCCGGGGTCTTTTCGGCCGGCGTCGAGCGCCTTCTGGCCAACGTGATGAAATCGCTGACCATGACCAGCTCAATGTCTGCCGCCTCCACCACGGTCCTCGGTCTCGTTTCGGCTATCGTCATGTGGCTGGGCGGCCATCGCGTCCTGGCCAGCACCTGGACCGTCGGCGACTATTTCAGCTACAACATGTTCCTCGCCTTCATGATCGCGCCGGTCTTCCAGATCGTGAATATCGGCACCCAGCTGACTGAGGCCTTCGCCGGCCTGGACCGCACCAACGAGATCATGTCCGAGCCGGAAGAGAACCAGAGCCCTGGCCGCACTGTGATGATGCCTCCCATCCAGGGCACGGTGCGCTTTGAGAATGTCGAATTTGCCTACGACCCGGTGAAGCCCGTGTTGCACGGCCTCAGTTTCGTCGCCGAACCGGGAACAGTCACCGCCCTCGTCGGCTCGTCAGGATCGGGCAAGTCCACGATAATCAGCTTGTTATGCGCCTTCCATGCGCCATCCAGCGGCCGTGTGCTGGTCGATGATGTGGATCTGGCGCAGGTCAATCTGGACACCTTTCGCTCCCAGTTGGGCGTGGTCCTCCAGGACTCATTCCTCTTCGACGGCACGATTCGCGACAACATCCTCTTTTCGCGCCCCGGCGCCACCGAAGAGCAGTTCCTCTCCGCCTGCCGCACGGCCCGCGTGGACGAGTTTGCCGAGCGTTACCCCGATGCCTACGACACCATCGTCGGCGAGCGCGGAGTCAAGCTCTCGGGCGGCCAGCGCCAGCGGCTCTCGATCGCCCGTGCTCTGTTGGCCGATCCGCGCATCCTCATCCTCGATGAGGCCACCAGTTCTCTGGACTCCGAGTCCGAAGCCATGATCCAGGCCGGTCTCAGTCAACTGATGCAGGGGCGCACGACCTTCGTCATTGCCCACCGTCTCTCCACCATCCGCCGCGCCGATCAGATTCTCGTCGTCGAAGGTGGCCTCATCGTCGAGCGCGGCAACCACGCCGAACTCTTTGCTTTAGGTGGCCGCTACTACGACCTCTACACCCGCCAGCACGGCCTTGAAGCCAACCTCTTCCTTGCACCGGGCGAGGGAGACAACGCGGACGAAATCACCGAGTAAGCGGCCGGAGGCCGTTCAATAAGAAGTCTTTAGGGCCGATAGATCCTATATCCTGGTTTTGCTCTAGGCCGCCTGAACCATCCCGGATGCTTTGTATCAGGGCACGACTTCAGTCGTGCCGCAAACGCCACAAAACAAAGGCCGGGCTTTAGCCCCTGCGGGACGCCTTTTGCCTGTTGGCTGGGAAAACGGATCAGATCAATTGTGCTGCATCATAGGCAGAACCAGGCGCTTCTGGCGGAAAAGGGTCGCGCAGGCTCGGACGGCCTCCACATCCAGCAGGCGGCCAGCCTCCTTTTCAAGCTGCTGTAATACGACATGCAGCTTGATCGCCGGCCGGTACGGCCGATGAGAGGCCATCGCTTCCACCATGTCCGCAACAGCCATTACCTTGGCCTCGGGCAGAATCGCATCTCCCTTGAGCCCCAGGGGATAGCCCGAGCCGTCCAGCCTTTCATGATGTTGGCGCACGATCTCGGCAATCGGCCACGGAAATGGAATGTCTTTCAGAATGATGTAGCCGGTCTCCGGGTGTTCGTGAATCAATCCCCATTCTCCCGCGGTGAGCTTGGTCGGCTTGGTCAGGATTTCGGCGGGAATTGAAATCTTTCCGATATCGTGGACCTGTGCCGCCACATACAATCCATGCAATTGCTCCTCTAGCCAGCCCATTTCTCTGCCAATTGCGACTGCGATATCCGCCACTCGGATCTCGTGACCCGCCGTGTAAGGGTCTCGCATTTCCATCGCGGCCACCATGGGCTTCACCATCGCGGACAATGCATCGGTCAACTTCCTTTGCGTATTTGCCAGGATGATCTGTCCGGCATCCAAAGCCAACCCCTGATTGAGCGCATGGACACCATGAACAATCTGCTCCGCAAGGTGTTGAAATACCTCGATCTCCGGCGCTTCAAATGCGTTGGGAAGCGCAGCGTAAATCGCCAGCTCACCCTGCCAGCCACCCTCGACGCGAAGCGGAATATAAATGCTGGAGCGTATGCCGAACCGCGACGCCCGTTCGCGCCAGGGTGCAAAGACATCGGATGTCTCGGTGTCCGCAATGATCTGGAGCTTGTTGGTGCGAATACAGATGCCTGACGGGCTGCGGTCGTCCGGGTCGCGCTCTGACCAGCTCAGATCCATCCCGTGCAAAAAACTCACGGCGCTGCCCGCTTCCGCGGCAACTCGAATCTTCTTTTCCTGGCCATCTTCCGCAATGCCTGCAAAGGCAAGCACATAGATGGATTGGCGCGTGATGGCCTCGCAGATGGCCTTCAGAAGCTCCTCGGACGAACTGGCCGGGGCAAGCGCCAGGGCTGCGCCCGCATAGGCCGATAACGCCCAATTCTGGGCTATCAGCCGATGTTCTCTCTCCTTTTGCGCGGTAATATCGCGGATGGCCGCCGTCACCAGGATTCCTTCGGCGCTCTCCAGCGGACTGAGCATGATTTCGATGGGGAACTCGCTTCCATCCTTCCGCAGGGCGACCAGCTCAATCCCGGTGCCGATCTGCTGCGCCAGCGCCTCGGCCGCCGTGCGGGTTCCGTCCGCGATCAGCCGCTCCGCAAACCCCTCCGGAATGATGCTGGTCACCTTCTGGCCCAGAAGTTCATCGCGGCGGTAGCCAAACTGTTTCTCCGCCAGGGAATTCAGTAGGACAATTTCTCCGCCCTGGTTCACCACCACGATTCCATCTGGAGCCGCTTCCAGAAGTCCCCGGTATCTGGCCTCCATCCGCACCAGATGCTCCTCCCTATCGTTATGTGCGGTGAGGTCGCGGAACTCGACAATCAAGATCGGACCGCTGCCGGGCTTTAGCGACTCCGACGACCAGATGGCGACTGACGCCAAACTTCCATCTTTGCGTTGGATGTGAAAACCAGGGTGGGGCGATCCCTTGAGCGCTGCCTTTCTGATCTCAACCTTGACCCGCTCACGCTCTGCCTCCGGGTGCAGCATGGTCACTTGCATGCCGATCAGTTCCGCGCGGGAATAGCCCATCAGAGCTTCCATTGCCGGATTCGCATCCAAAATGGTCCCCGCGCCGGCATCGATCGCAATTTTGCCATCCTGCGCATAGGTCCAACTCAACTCGTACAGGCTATGCGGCTCGAGAGTACTTGGTGCGCTTCCCATGGCAGCCCCGCTTTCAACTCCTGCCGTTGCTTCCTCTGATGGAGAGATGACTCCCGTTAACAACTATCCGCGCCACCCGGCCCAGCGGCGCAATCATTGCAATTCCAAACCCGGCATAATCAGACGCTTCTCGCGAAACAGCTTCGTGCATACCCGCACAGCATCCGCATCCAAAAGCGTTCCGGAAAGCGCCTTGATCTCTGCGAGTGCAATCTCCAATCCGAGTTTCGGCCGGTAGGGCCGGTCCGAGGCCATCGCTTCCACGATGTCCGCCACGGCCAGGATCTTGGCCTCGGGGAGAATCGCATCCACCTTGAGGCCGAATGGATAGCCCGAACCATCGAGCTTCTCGTGATGCTGGCGAACGATCTCGGCAACCGGCCAGGTAAAGGGAATATCTCTCAGAATGGAGTAACCGGCCTCCGGATGCGTCTTGATCAGGTCGTATTCTTCCTTGTTTAGCTTGGCCGGCTTGGTCAGGACTTCAGAGGGAATCGAGATCTTCCCGATATCGTGAACCATTGCGGCCATCCGCAATCCCTCCAATTGATGCCCATCCAAACCCATTTCCTTGCCAATGGCGCAGGCAATCTCAGCCACCCGGCTTTCGTGGCCCGCGGTGTACGGATCCCGCAACTCCATCGCGGTGACGATGGCTGTTACCGCTGCCGACAATGCCTCAGCTAATTGCTTCTGCGCCTTTGCCAGATCGACCTGCCCGGCATGGAGAGCCGACTGCTGTTCCAGCGCGTGGACACCGTGAACAATCTGTTCGGAGAGGCGCTGGAAGACCTCGATCGGCGCGGCTTCAAAGGCGTTGGGGGCTTTGGCATATACAATCAACGCGCCCCGCCAACTGCCCTCGATATGCAGTGGGACGGAGACCGAAGATCGGATCCCGAACTTCCTTGATCGCTTGCGCACTGCATCGAAGGCCGGGGATTTCTCGGTGTCCTTCACCAGTTGCAGCACGCCGGTGCGAATGCAGGTGCCCGCCGGGCTTTGTCCCCATGGCTCATCCGCCGACCAGGTCAGATGCACTCCGTCCAGATAACCCGCGGCTCTCCCCGCCGATGCTGCGATCCGAATCTTCTTTTCCGGGCCATCCTCCGCAATGCCTATCCAGGCGAACACATAGGGGGATTGGTGGGTAATGGCCTCGCAAATGGACTGTAGCAGGGCATTTGCGGAACGAGCCCGCCCCAGTGCCACAGAGGCAATGGAAAAGGCCGTCAACGCCCAGTTCTGACTCGAAAGCAGATGTTCTTTTTGCTTTTGATCCGTAATATCGCGGAACTCGCCAATGACCAGCGACCGGCCAGCCAATTCCAGCCTCTCCGAAGACCAGATCGCTACCGGAACCGAGCTGCCATCTTTACGCTGAATGTGTAAATGGAAATGAGGCGCCGGGCGCAACAATGACTTCCGGAACTCAGCCTCGACCGGCCCGCGCTCGCCCTCCGGGTGCAGCATGGTGACATCCATGCCGATGAGTTCCGCGCGGGAATAGCCCATCAGAGCTTCCATTGCCGGGTTGGCATCCACGATCAGCCCTGAAGGGAGGTCAATCGCTAGTTTGCCATCTTGGGCATAGTTCCAGCTCAAATCGTGCAGACTGTTCTGCTCGTTGACGTCGAGAACGCTGGCCACCATCCGCGATCTCCCTGGACGGCTGGGGGCAATGCCGCCCTTGATCGAAACTCATTCAACTCTAAAATAACATTACTGAAGTAATCTATTCCCCAAGAATCCAGCTTGTCAATCAAATTGTACACGTATCTGCGTGGCTTTCAAGCAAAAGTCAGGTGGGTAACTCCCTCGAACCACGTTACCCAATCAGTCGCACTTCTCCGGCAGGATCGCAAATCTTCGACGATCTCCAGCCCGAAGCCTGCTCACGCCGGAGTGTACAAGGGGGAATTTGAAAGAAGACGGATATGCCGGATTCCCAGGTCAGAGTGCATCTGGCCGCCAGGAGTGAACTCTAGGCCATGGGTGCCCCATCCATTCCGCAGTTTCATCGCGGAATGGGTGGGATACTACGATCTCCGCATCACAGGAACGGTGAAAGGCCCTAATCTCCATTCCCATCGGCAAATGTTGCTCGCGCGATCGACGGCACCAATCCAGCCTCCCAGATGCGCGAGGGCAATTCCGGCATCGGCTTCGCCTGGAAGAGCTTTTTGCACTGCCGGGCCGTCCATCGCGCCCAGGCCTTCGACTTCTTCCGCCGGGCGCTGTCGGTCGAGATTCCCGTGCCCGCATACATCTGCCGGTAGAGCTTCGATAGAAACATGAAGGCGATTCTTGACCGCAGATTCGGCGTGCAGGCCGACCGCTGCCAGATAGAACCCCAGTTATAGAACCTGTCCCACACCTTTTGCGTGCGCTCCCGGATCTCGTCCGAGCTCATCGTGGGATGCGGAGTAAACATCTTAGGCCGGACTTCGCTGGGAATGAGCCAGTAACGGGTAATCGGCACATCGCCCACCATCGCCGGATTCTCTGCCTGCTCCTTCTCCCAGCGCCCAAAGTCCACCGTGCCCGGAAACGGCGTCATCATCACAAACTGGGCGAATGTCACCCCCGCCTTCAGCGCCATCTCCACCGTGGCGTCGAAGGTCGCCGGCCTGTCCGTTGGCAGCCCGAAGATAAACGATCCCAGCACATGAACGCCGTGTTCCTTGAATGTCTGCAACTGCCGGGCCAGGGCATCGCCGGAGTAATTCCAGTCCTTGAAGACCGCCTTGAGTCCCTCCGGCGTCACCGCCTCCACGCCCACCAGCGCGCCCTTGATATTAGCCTTCCGCATCGCATCCAGAAACTCGGTGTCCTCGCCCGCTTCCATCGTCATCTGGGTATAGAACACCATGTCCCTCGGCAGCTTGGCCAACTCTTCCATCAGATGGAAGCGCTCGGCGCGAATAGCCGTCAGCTCTTCGACCTTCGCCGTATTGTTCTGTTCTCTGGCCAGTCGAAGATCGGTGAAGGTCACCGGGTAGAAGTTGTCGTCGGCCAGTGCGATGAATCTGAATCCAATGCGCCGCAGCTCCACGATCTCGTCAACCACCTTTTGGTGGCTGCGCTGGCGGGGCTTCTGCCCATCCGTCCGCCACACGCTGCAGAAGGAACAGTGCTTGGGGCATCCGCGAATGGTCTGCACCGAGGCCCACATATACTTTTCCGGGTTCATCAGATCCCAGCGCGCGGCCAGGAATTCGCTCCCGCCGATCCGCCCGCCCTCGTAGATTCTGCCTGGCTTGCCCGCCAGGCAATCGGTCACCACCTTGCCCCAGGCCACATCGCCGTCGCCGGTGACCACCGCGTGGCCCTCGCCTCGTTCCAGCGCCTCTTCAGGAAACAGCGTGGCGTGGATCCCGCCATAGATCACCCATGCGCCACGGCTGCGGGCCATCTTGCCCACCGCATAGCCCCGCAGGGCATTGCCCGTGTGGACACTGATGCCCACAATATCTCCCGCCTGAATCGTCTCCGGCACAATCTGCTCCAGAGATTCATCGACGAGGATAGGATCTCCCGCTATCTGAGGGGTTGCCGCTGCCAGCACAAACAGCCAGCGGGGTGTGATCACGGCGGTGCCAAATGAATTGTCGCTTGGATTGACCAGATGAACGCTCAACGAACCAACCTTTCCTCGTGCGAGTATGGTGGCATCTGAGAGCGTTTTCGCCATCGGACGCTTTGATTGTAAAGATGCTCTTCCGCAAGAACGCCGATGTCGATTCTTCCCGCCAGGGAGCTTCGCTAATCATACAGGGACTTTGCGACACCCAGTAGTCAATATTGACCAATTTTTCCCAGCCGATGGTCTATCAAGACGAATTTCCAAAGTATTTCCTCCCGCTGCGCCCTACCTCACCCGTCCGCGCTCCTCCAGCGGAATCGCCACCTGCTCCACAATCTCCAGCCCAAAACCTTCCAGTGCCGGAATGTGCATGGGTGTATTCGAGAGCAATCGGATGCGCCGGATGCCCAGGTCCGAGAGGATCTGGCCGCCCAACCCGATGGCGCGCAGAATCCGCCCGCTGCGGGCCTGTGAGCCTTCTCTCTCGCGCAGCTCATGGTGAAGAACCAGCCGTCCGCCCTCCGCGGCGCCGGGCGCCCCAGCTCCGGATTCTCTGGCCTGGGATTCCTCGCTCACCGGCGTCGCCGCTGGGTCAATCTCGAAGCCCCGCGAGGTATTGTGCAGGTAGAGCACGGCGCCGCAGCCCTCCTCGGCAATCATGCGCATGGACTCGTCGAGAGTCTCCCGGCAGCGGCAGTCGGCGGAAAATAAGTCCCCCGCCGTGCAGCGCGTGTGAACCCTCACCAGAACAGGGTGTTCGCAGGGCGGCCGCGACTCGGCTTCGTTCAGCGCCGCCAACTCCGGATCACCCGCCAGCCCGGCGACAGCGGGGCCGGAGTGAAAGGCCGGGCAGCCGGAGCAAAGATCGCCGCGCACCAGCGCAATGTGGCTCTCGCCGCCATTCACCTGGCTCTCATAGGCGATCATGCGGAACTCGCCCCAGCGCGTCTGGATGCGGCTCTCTCCGGCCCGCACAATGTATCTCTCGTGCCGCAGCCGGTAGCGGATCAGCTCAGCCACAGTCAGAATCAGCAGCCCGTGCTCCCGGCAGAAGGGAATCAGGTCCGGAATCCGCGCCATCTCCCCGTCGTCCCGCATGATCTCGCAGATCACGCCCGAGGGATTCAGCCCCGCCAGCCGCGCCAGGTCCACTGAGGCTTCGGTCTGTCCCGCCCTCACCAGCACCCCGCCCCTGCGAGCCCGCAGCGGAAAGACGTGCCCGGGCCGCGCCAGGTCGGTATAGTTGGCGCCGGCGTCGATGGCGGTGCGGATGGTATGCGCCCGGTCCGCCGCCGAAATCCCCGTCGTCACCCCCTCGCGCGCCTCAATCGTCTCGGTAAACGCCGTCCCGAAGCGCGACGAGTTCTGCTGCGTCATGGGAAACAGCCGCAGATGGTCGGCCCGCTCCTCGGTCAGCGTCAGGCAGATCAGCCCGCGCCCATAGCGCGCCATGAAGTTGATCGCCTCCGGCGTCACAAACTCCGCCGCCAGCGTCAGATCGCCCTCATTCTCCCGGTCCTCGTCGTCCACCACCACCACCATCCGCCCGGCGCGAATCTCGGCCACGGCGCCGGGAACGTCGGTAAAAGGAGGCTCGATGGTGCGTGCGGCATCTGGCATGGCGACCTTCCTATTCTCGCCGATGGTAGCCGCAAACAGCAAAACCAGGCAACTCCCGCCATCCCGGCAAAAAGCTGCGCCGCCCTTGACACCAATAGAGGTATTATGAGTAGTCAGAAACATCTCAAAGCAAACAGGAGGAAGTCATGGCCATATTCCTGACCATTATGCTTGCCGGAATCATTGTCTCGGTCGGCGCTTCGCTTTTCGGGCACGATCATGACGGTGGATTCGATCACGATCATGACCATGACCACGGCCACGACGCGGGCGGCGGCAATGAACCGGCGGTAAGCATTTTCTCGCCCAAGGTCATCGGCACATTCGTCATGGGATTCGGCGCCGGCGGAGCTATCGCTCAGTATTTGTGGGGCAATATCTTCCGATCCTCCTTTGCCGGCATTCTGGTCGGCGCCGTCATGGCGGCCATCATGTACGGCGTGATGAAGATGTTGTACTCGCAGCAGTCGACATCGCTGGTGCAGACCGCATCCCTCATCGGGAGTCCGGCAATGGTCACAACTGAAATCGACCCGAACTCCGTCGGGCAGGTCACGGTCCGGACGGGAATCGAGGCCCCAACCTACCTGGCGCGCGCACCCCAGGGCAAGCATTTTGCCAAGGGAGCGGCGGTCGTGGTGGTTGCAACCAGCGGCGCTGAAGTCGTCGTTGACGACGCAAAAAACTGAAAGAGGAGAGCGAATCATGGAGGATCTCGGTCACTACATCGGCGGCTTGTTCATTCCGATCATCATTCTGGTCGTGGCGATCTGCTTTGTGCTCGCGTTCAAGTTCATCGCGAGCCGGTACAAGAAGTTTCCACCCAACGTGGCCGGGATCTTCTACGGCCGGAAGTACAAGATCAAATTCGGCGACAAGGTCGAGGAGCGCGGCTTCATGGTGGTCACCGGAGGCGGCCGGGTGCTCATGCCCCTTGTCGAGTCCTGCAAGGAAATGTCGACGGCGGCATTCCAGGTTGGCATCGATGAGAACAACATTCCAAACTTTGACAATGTGAAGTTCGTCATCCGGGGCGTGGCCACCTGCAAGGTCTCTCAGATTCCCGAGAATCTCTATCGTGCCGCAGGGGCGTTCCTGGAAAAGAGCGATGCCGAGATCCAGGAGTTCATCCGGAATATCCTGAAGGGACACCTGCGTTCGATCGTGGGCAAGTTGGACATCAATTCTTTGCTCCGCGAGCGGGACAACTTCAACAAGCGCGTCGTCGAGGAATCGGCGCCCGAGCTGGCGGCGCTCGGCATGGAGCTTGTGAACCTGGTCATCCAGGACATCACGGACGCCGAGGGGTACATCGACGCTCTCGGCAAGCAGGCCGTCGCCGAGACCAAGTCCAAGGCCGCCATCAAGGTTGCCGAAGCGGAACGGGACCAGAACATCGCAGTCTCCAATGCGGAGCAGGCGGCGGCATCGGTGAAGGCGGCCAATGAGGCAACCATCGCCGAAGCCAATCGGGATCGCGACATCAAGGTTGCCAACGCAAAAGCGGTTTCAACCACCCAGCAGGCGATTGCCGACAAGGCCTTCGATATTGAAACGACAGCTCAGGAACAGACATTGCGCGTCGCTCAGGCGAGGCGCGACGCCGCTGTTGTCGAAGCTCAGATCGAAGTGCAGACCAGGGAGGCCACGCGCCGGGAGAAGGAGCTCGGAGCAACGGTTGTGAAGCAGGCCGAGGCGGACCGTCAGACGACCATCATCAATGCCGAAGGCGCAAGACAGGCCAAGGTCATCGCCGCGGAGGCCGAAGCGGCGGCGCTCACTGCGACCGCCCAGGCCCGGAAGAATGCCGCCACCCTCGAAGGCGAAGGCACGGCCGCGGCGCAGCGGGCCATTCTCGTGGCTCAAGCCGAAGGCGCGGCTGCCGCCAAGCGCGAAGCGCTGCTGGCCGAAGCGCAAGGCACGGAGAAGCTTGCGGCCGCCCTGCGCGCCATGGACGAATCGGCGCGCTTCATGCTCATCATGGACAAGCTCCCCGGTCTATTCGACAAGGGTGGCGATGCCGCCGCCAAGGTCATGACCGCCATCTTTGGCAGCGTCGCCGCTCCGCTCGGCCAGATCGACAATCTCAATATCGTGGACATGGGCGGCAGCGGCCGTGGCCTTGATCAGATGGCCTCGCTCGTCCCCACCACCGTCTTCAAGGTCTTCGCCACGGCCAAGGCTGCGGGTCTCGACCTCACCCCGCTCCTCGCCCTGCTGAAGATCGACGCGGCAAAGATGACCAGCCTCCTGGGGGGCGTTCAGAGCCAGCCTCACGCTCCTGAAGCCGCACCGCCCGCCAAGCAGCCGGAGGCCTGATTCGATGACCTCCAAAACCTACCCCGCGTTCCCGCATCCCGAGCCGAAGGCGATCATCATCTTCTGCGGAGATCCGCGTTTCCTGGTGGCGACCAATTCCTTCATCACGGAAGAGCTTGGTTTCAAAGAGGGAGAATACCTGCCGCTCTCGCTGCCGGGAGGGATCTCCTCGCTCTCCGAACCCTTTGCCCTCCCCAAGGACTTCAAGGTCCTCAAGGAAGGCTTGCAGTTCTACCTCGAGCACATGGCCTCGATCACGGAAGTGATCCTGATTAACCACGAGGATTGCAGGAAATATCACTCGCTTGTTGAGAAGCTCGGACCCCTCAACAAGCTCCGGGGCGCCATGGCCGAACGCCAATACGACGACCTCAAAAAGGTCGGCGTATTGGCCTCGAGCCTCGTAGCGCGCAACATCACCGTCCGGCGCTACTACGCGAAATTCGCCAACGACGAACATACGCAGGTTGTCTTCGAAGCCGTGTGACAGCCGAATCCATGGACCTCCAGAAACGGAGGGAGCGGGGGCTTCACAGGCTGCGGAAAAACGCTTTGTCTTGAAAGGGCACGACTTCAGTCGTGCCATAAGTGCAACAAAATCAACGCCAGGCTTCAGCCCCTGAGGGACGTTTTCGCCAATTTTCCCCGAAACTCCGACTTTTTCCGCAACCTGTTCAGGCTCCTGAATCCCGCGCCCCAATGCACCGGCCTTCAGGCCCGGACCATGTCAGCCTCCAAAATGACTCCATTCGAGCTTTTGCTACACTGTGATTCTCCAGGCGCAAGCTCTGGACAAACCTTCCCCATAGGAGGCTCCATGGCTTCAGTTACCGGCTTTGGCGGTATATTTTTGCGGGCGGATGATCCAAAAGCTCTCTATCAATGGTACGAGCGGCATCTCGGTCTGGTGAACTCCGAGGGAGCCTTCGCGTATCCTGCCCCGACGCAACACGCTCAGGTCGTCTTCGCCCTTTTCAAACCGGACAATGCATACTTCCCTCCGGCGCAGAAAGCAATGATCAATCTCCAGGTGGACGACCTGGATGCTCTGCTGGACCGTTTGATCGGCGAAGGTGTCGCCGTCGATCCAAAACGCGAAAGCTATGACTTCGGAAAGTTTGGCTGGATCACCGATCCGGAAGGAAATCGTGTCGAGCTTTGGCAGCCTGCCGCATGACCCAATCGGAGCGACGAAAAGCGTCAGGGCACGACTTTAGACTTATTCGTAAACTGCGAATCTTGTAGCGCCGCTCTCCAGGGCGGCTGTCGTGCAGGTCTCTAGACCTGCACCGCAGGGGAGCAGGAGCCCTCAGGCTCCCGAATACGGCCAATGACGGAGGGAGCAGGAGCCCTCAGGCTCCCGAATACGGCCAATGACGGAGGGAGCAGGAGCCTTCAGGCTCCTGAATGCCGCATCTCAAAATAACCGGCCTTCAGGCCCGGGCCTTATCACGCTGCGAAGAACTCAACAGGAGCCAGGTTTTGTATCATGGCACGACCTCAAAGCCTCCTGAGCGAAGTCGAAGGACCTGCGGTTGTCTCTGCTTTGAAAGGGCACGACTTCAGTCGTGCCGCTAAGGCTGCAAATGAGCGTGGGCTTTAGCCCCTGCGGGATTCCTTTCGGAACATTTGACGCGCATCCTCCCTTTTTCCGCAGCCTGTTCAAAGCCTGCCCTGAGCAACGTCGAAGGCGTTCTGCGGTTGTCTCTGCTTTGAAAGGGCATGACTTCAGTCGTGCCGTTCGAGCAACAAAACTAGATTGGGCTTTAGCCCCTGCGTCTTTTTGTTTTCAGCTGTTTGCAATTCCGCAGCGGCTAAAGCCGGAATCGGAATGGGCCTTTTGCGGCACGACTAAAGTCGTGCCCTGACGCTTATCAGCTAACTGAAGACAATTTTGCAGGAGTCTCCCGGGTCCGGGCTTTCAGACCCGTGATTGGAATCTCCAATGCAGGTCGATCCCCGTGCCTCGATGCCCGGGTTTCTCGAATCGCATGTCTCCAAAAGGCGAGATGGTGGGGAACCCGTGGGTCTTGGTAGCGCCGCTCTCCAGAGCGGCTGTCGTGCAGGTCTCCAGACCTGCACCCCCCGCCCCTGGCAGCTTGGAAGCCGCCAGTACAGCCGGTCTGGAGACCGGCGCTACAATTTGCGGGTAGGCTCTCAGTCGTGCCGCAAACGCCACAAAATACGGGCCGGGCTGGTAGGGATGGGTTTCAACCCATCCATTCATCCCCTCCGGGCCGTTTTTCCCGAATCCGTCCGAAATCAGGCAATCTTCCGCAGCCCGCTCATTCCCCTGCAAGCTGGAGCGGCAGCGCCCCACGCGCTGCGGAGCTGAAGGGATACGCCTCCGCAGTCGCCACAAGCCCCGAATCCGGAACTCTCGAACCCCCTATGCTATTCGCGGATCCCATCGGCGATTTCGCGACAGTTCGCTTAGGCTTCGCCTGCCCAAAATCCCCAAGTTAAGAATTTGGAAGGGCGTTTAGCATTTATCATGTAGCGAATGCCTAACATATCACGCAATGAAATCTGGCGCCGCGCTGTTCAGTTCTCCCATCACTGGGAGGGGGAAACCCGCGAACAGGCTGAGCGACAGACCTTCTGGAACGAGTTCTTTCAGGTGTTCGACATACCGCGTCGGACCGTCGCCTCGTTCGAAGAACCTGTCAGGCGTCTCAAAGGGACATATGGCTTCATCGATCTTCTCTGGAAAGGCAGGCTCCTTGTTGAACATAAGACCGCTGGAGCCAGCTTGGAGGCTGCTGAAACCCAGGCGTTTGATTATATTCAAGACCTCCAAACCGTCGGCAGAGGAAACGAGATTCCGCGCTATATTATTCTGTCAGATTTTCAGCGCATCGCGCTCTACGACCTCGAACCAAACGATGATGTGAACCTTCCGCTGTTTCGAGCACGACACTTCCACCGCGTTGAGTTTCCCCTCGCTCAATTCCCGGATCATCTCCGAGAGTTTGACTTCATTCCCGGTTACGACGTACGCCCCGTAAAAGCGCCCGATCAGCTGAACCTGAAGGCAGTCGGAATCATGGCCGGCTTGCATGACACCCTTAAGGCGGAAGGTTACACGGGTCATGATCTGGAACGATTTCTCGTCCGGGTCCTTTTCTGCATGTTTGCAGAAAAGACGCACATATTCGAGCCACAGCAGTTCACTTTATATATCGAGCAACGGACTCATGTCGACGGCAGCGACCTTGGCGCGCGGCTTGCCGAACTTTTCGCAGTACTTGACACCGAACCAGAGCGGCGTCAACGCAATCTAGACCAAGACCTAACAGCCTTTCAGTACATAGATGGGGCCCTTTTTAAAGAGCGCCTCCAATTCGCGGCCTTCACCGGCCCGATGCGGCAAGCCTTACTCGACGCTTGTGCATTCGACTGGTCCCGAATCTCCCCAGCAATCTTCGGAGCGCTCTTTCAAGAGGTAATGAAGCCTGCCGAGCGGCGGTCCATCGGAGCGCATTACACGAGTGAGCGGGACATTCTCAGAGTGATTCGACCGCTCTT
>Ga0302156_10000139_pt1 | contig 64600 bp, 63 predicted proteins | sample I_Bog_N3_2_FD_193503 | JGI IMG/M metagenome (GOLD analysis project Ga0302156, IMG submission 193503) | Peat permafrost microbial communities from Stordalen Mire near Abisko, Sweden - I_Bog_N3_2 | ecosystem: Environmental > Terrestrial > Soil > Wetlands > Peat | place: Sweden: Abisko, Stordalen... | reverse complement strand
AAAAACCTTTGTAACTCATTGAATCTCAAAGGCTTTTCCGTTTCGACTGCGCCGGAAGTGGGGCGAATTATAGAGCCACAGAATTTCCCGTCAACGCTTATTTTCACTTTTCTGTCATAAGCGTCAAAAACACTCGCAAACACCGCAAAACCCAACCTGTAGGAGCCGGCTTGCTGGCGATAGCCATGGATAAGGCGCAGATGATGTAGCGGATGTAACGCCCTCATCGCCAGCAAGCCGGCTCCTACAGTAGGGTGTCGTACACGAAATTGGGGATCGACGAATAATTGCAGGGGCCTGGCTTGCCAGCGAAGAGGCCCGTAGAGACGACGTCTATACGGACCTTGCTCACTTACCGACGCTTACAGACTAGGGAACGCGAACTGCGACGCCTCATGGCTGGCACGTTGCGGCCAGCGCTGGGTGATCGCCTTGCGCCGGGTATAGAAACGCACGCCATCCGGACCGTAGGCATGCAGGTCGCCGAACAACGAACGTTTCCAACCGCCAAAGCTGTGATAGGCCACCGGCACCGGCAACGGTACGTTGACCCCGACCATCCCCACTTCGATCTCGTCGCAGAACAAACGCGCCGCTTCACCGTCACGGGTAAAGATGCAGGTGCCGTTACCGTATTCGTGGTCGTTGATCAGTTGCATGGCCGCTTCCAGGCTGTTCACCCGGACGATACACAGCACCGGCCCGAAGATCTCTTCCTTATAGATGCGCATCTCAGGCGTCACGCGATCAAACAGGCAACCGCCGAGGAAGAAGCCTTCCTCATGATCCTTGACGCTCAAGCCACGACCATCAACCACCAACTGCGCGCCCGACGCCACGCCATCGGCAATATAACCACTGACCTTGTCGCGATGCTGACCGGTGACCAACGGCCCCATATCCAGCCCGCACGAAGTCCCCGCACCGATCTTCAGCGCCTTGATCTGTGGCACCAGCTTGGCCACCAGCGCGTCCGCCACCTGGTCGCCCACGCAAACAGCCACGGAGATCGCCATGCAACGCTCGCCGCAGGAACCATAAGCCGCGCCCATCAAGGCACTGACCGCATTGTCCAGATCCGCATCGGGCATCAATACCGCATGGTTCTTCGCCCCGCCCAGGGCCTGGACGCGCTTGCCGCGCTTGGTGCCTTCGGCGTAGATGTACTCGGCAATCGGGGTCGAACCGACAAAACTCAGGGCCTTGACCTCAGGCGCCTCGATCAACGCATCCACCGCGGTCTTGTCACCATGCACCACGTTCAGCACCCCCTTGGGCAAACCGGCTTCCTGCAGCAATTGCGCAATCAGCAAGGTCGAACTCGGATCGCGCTCGGACGGCTTGAGGATAAAGCAGTTACCGCAGACGATCGCCAATGGGTACATCCACAGTGGCACCATCGCCGGGAAGTTGAATGGCGTGATACCCGCCACCACACCCAACGGCTGGAAGTCGGACCAGGCGTCGATGTTCGGACCGACGTTACGGCTGTATTCCCCTTTCAATACTTCCGGCGCGGCGCAGGCGTACTCGACGTTCTCGATACCACGCTTCAATTCACCGGCAGCGTCTTCCAGGGTCTTGCCGTGTTCTTCGCTGATCAGTTGGGCGATACGCGCCTCGTTCTGCTCCAGCAGTTGCTTGAAACGGAACATCACCTGGGCACGTTTGGCCGGAGGCGTGTTGCGCCAGGCCGGAAAGGCCGCCTTGGCCGAATCGATGGCCTGCTGGATGGTCTCGCGATCCGCCAGTGGCACCTGGTGGATAACCTGGCCGGTGGACGGGTTGTACACGGCGGCCGTGCGACCGGAATCGCTGACCAGTTGGCCGTCGATCAAATGTTGAATTGCGCTCATTGCGGGGCTCCAGAACATGGGCGTACAGAAGCGAGTCGCCTCGCTCCTGCCAGGAAATAGTGTTGGCCTTCTATATAGAAGGATCAGTCGAGCTTGTTCAGCACTTCGCCGACCGCATCGAACAGGCGATCCAGATCCTGCGGCTTACTGTTGAAGGTTGGCCCGAACTGCAGGGTGTCGCCGCCGAAACGCACGTAGAAACCGGCTTTCCACAAGGCCATGCCGGCTTCGAACGGACGCACGATGGCGTCGCCGTCACGGCCAGCGATCTGGATCGCCCCGGCCAGGCCGTAGTTGCGAATGTCGATAACGTTCTTGCTACCCTTCAAACCGTGCAAGGCATTTTCAAAGTGCGGCGCGACTTCGGCCACGCTCTGTACCAGGTTTTCCTTCTGCAGCAGGTCGAGTGCCGCCAGGCCCGCCGCGCACGCCACCGGGTGTGCCGAGTAGGTGTAGCCGTGGGGGAATTCCACCGCGTACTCAGGGGTCGGCTGGTTCATGAAGGTCTGGTAGATCTCGCTGCTGGCAATCACCGCGCCCATCGGAATGGCGCCGTTGGTGACTTGCTTGGCGATGCACATCAGGTCCGGGGTCACGCCAAAGCTGTCGGCACCGAACATCGCACCGGTACGCCCGAAGCCGGTGATCACTTCGTCGAACACCAGCAGGATATTGTGCTGGTCGCAGATTTCCCGCAGACGCTTGAGGTAACCCTGAGGCGGCACCAGTACACCAGCGGAACCGGCCATGGGCTCGACAAACACCGCGGCGATATTGGACGCATCATGCAGCTCGATCAGCTTGAGCAACTCATCGGCCAGGGCGATACCGCCCTGCTCCGGCATGCCGCGGGAAAACGCATTGCTCGCCAGCAGGGTGTGGGGCAGATGGTCGACATCCATCATCGCCTGGCCGAACAGTTTGCGGTTGCCGTTGACGCCCCCCAGGCTGGTCCCGGCGATGTTCACCCCGTGATAACCACGGGCCCGGCCGATCATCTTGGTCTTGGTCGCCTGGCCTTTCAGGCGCCAGTAGGCCCGCACCATCTTCACCGCGGTATCGGCGCACTCGGAGCCGGAGTCGGTGAAAAACACATGGTTCAGGTTGCCCGGCGTCAGCGCGGTGATTTTCTCCGCCAGTTGGAACGACAGCGGGTGACCGTATTGAAAGCCCGGCGAGTAATCGAGGGTGCCCAGCTGCTTGGCCACCGCTTCCTGGATTTCCTTGCGGGTGTGCCCGGCGCCGCAGGTCCACAGGCCGGACAGCGAGTCGTAGACCCGGCGGCCCTTGTCATCGATCAGCCAGCTGCCTTCGGCGGCAACGATCAGGCGTGGATCGCGCTGGAAGTTGCGGTTGGCCGTGTACGGCATCCAGTGGGCATCGAGTTTGAGCTGGCTGGCCAGGGAACCAGGGGCGTGTTCAGGCATGTTCATGGACGAAACCTCACAGGGCAATAAACGGCGCAGGAGTTGAAAGCGTTCTTGCAGCTAAATTGCCATGGCGATAAAGTCGGTGAAATCCAACTTTTCTAATGTTCAGTCAGCAGACCACTAAACAATATGATCAAGCCATGAGCAGCCGCCGCCCCGATCCCCTGGCGCAAGTCAGCGACTTTGATATCCGCTTGCTGCGCATCTTCCGCAGCGTGGTGGAATGCGGTGGCTTTTCCGCGGCGGAAAGCGTGCTCGGTATCGGTCGCTCGGCCATCAGCCAGCAGATGAGCGATCTGGAGCAGCGTCTCGGGCTGCGCCTGTGCCAGCGCGGACGGGCCGGTTTCTCCCTGACCGAGGAAGGCCGCGAGGTCTATCACTCGGCGTTGCAGCTATTGGGCGCACTGGAGAGTTTTCGCACCGAGGTCAACGGCCTGCACCAGCACCTGCGGGGCGAACTGACCATCGGCCTGACCGACAACCTGGTCACCCTGCCCCATATGCGCATCACCCATGCGCTGGCCCAGTTGAAGGAGCGCGGACCGGATGTGCAGATCCAGATCCGCATGATCGCGCCCAACGAAGTGGAACAAGGTGTGCTCGACGGTCGCCTGCATGTCGGGGTGGTTCCTCAAGCCAGCGCCCTGTCGGGCCTGGAGTACCAACCGCTGTACAGCGAACGCTCGCTGCTCTACTGCGCGGTGGGGCATCCGCTGTTTTATGTGGACGACAAGCAACTGGACGACGAGCGCCTCAATGCCCAGGACGCCATCGCCCCGACCTTCCGTCTGCCGGCCGAAATCCAGGCGCATTACCAGGCGCTCAATTGCACCGCGAGTGCTTCGGACCGTGAAGGCATGGCGTTCCTGATCCTGACCGGACGCTATATCGGCTACCTGCCCGATCACTACGCCAATCTCTGGGTCCAGCAAGGTCGGCTGCGCGCGCTCAAGGCCGGCAGCCGCTTCTATGATCTGAGCCTGGCTTCGGTGACACGCAAGGGACGGCGTCCACATCTGGTACTGGAAAGTTTCCTGGAGAGCCTGGCGGCGACCCGCTGAAGATATCCACAGACTTGCACAATCTTGAACCGGCTCAGGGGCACTTCGCCAACAAGCTGGCGCCAGCAAAATATCGCACTCAGCCCACTGCCGCGAATAGTTGCCCCGAAAGCGACAGAATCGTCCCGGATCCAGGCTTTATATGATGACAGGACTTGTCTGAACCCCCCGGGTACGCTATCTGTGCACGGGTTGCACCCACAGACCCGTTCGGAACTGCCTATGACCGTTGAAGCCCCTGCCCACGCCGGAAAGCCCGCCAGCCGAATTCGCCAGAAAAACCAGGAAGCGATCATCAAGGCCGCCGAAGACGAGTTCGCCCGCCATGGTTTCAAAGGCACCAGCATGAACACCATCGCCCAGAACGCCGGGCTGCCCAAAGCCAACCTGCATTATTACTTCACCCACAAGCTGGGCCTGTATATCGCGGTACTGAGCAATATCCTCGAACAGTGGGACGACACCTTCAACCACCTCAGTGCCGATGACGATCCGGCGCAGGCGCTGACCCGCTACATCCGCGCCAAGATGGAGTTCTCCCGACGCCAGCCGCAGGCCTCGCGAATCTTCGCCATGGAAATCATCAGCGGCGGCGAATGCCTGACCGAGCACTTCAACCAGGACTACCGCACCTGGTTCCAGGGCCGGGCGAACGTGTTCCAGGCCTGGATCGATGCCGGCAAGATGGACCCGATCGATCCGGTGCACCTGATCTTCCTGCTCTGGGGCAGTACCCAGCATTACGCCGACTTCGCCACCCAGATCTGCCGCGTGACCGGGCGCCCACGGCTGACCAAGCAGGACATGGAGGACGCCGGCAACAACCTGATCCGCATCATCCTCAAGGGCTGCGGTCTGACGCCGCCACTCTGATCCTCATGAACTGAAGCCGAATCCCGTATGCCTTTTACCCTTGCCGGCCTTTGCGAATACCGAGAGGAAATTCGCAAAAGCCGCTTCATCACCCTCGCCGCCCCGATCACCAGCGTCGCCGAAGCCCAGGCCTTTATCGAGCAACACAGCGACCTCGATGCCACCCACAACTGCTGGGCCTGGAAGCTCGCCGACCAGTACCGCAGCAGTGACGACGGCGAACCCGGCGGTACCGCGGGCCGGCCGATCCTGGCGGCCATCGAGGCCCAGGACTACGACCAGGTCGCGGTACTGGTCATTCGCTGGTACGGCGGCATCCAACTGGGCACCGGCGGCCTGGCCCGTGCCTATGGCGGCGGCGCCAACAAGTGCCTGCAAAATGCCGAACGACTGCCGCTGATCAGCCGGGTCGCGCTGAGCTGTGCCTGCGGCTTCAGCGAACTGGCACTGGCCAAGCTGCGGGTGGCCGAACTCGGCGGCCTGATCGTGGAAGAGCAGTTCACCGCCAACGGCGTGGAACTGCAACTGGCGGTAGGTGAAGCGCAGATCGACACCCTGCAACGGCAACTGGCCGATCTCAGCCGCGGGCGCATTCTCTTGCAGCGAGAGGCGTAACCGGTTTCTGTTCACAGCCCCAGCGGTTGCCCACAGTCACTGTGCACCTGACTGTGGATAACCTGAGCACATCCGGCTGTAACCCTTCTGCAACGTGGCTTTGCGGCCGCTGATCAGTTTTTGTCCAATAACCCGCCAGCGGCGCAAAATCATCCTGTAAACAGCGAGTTACGGAGGTTTATCGCGTTTTGAAAATAGCCCGATGGCCTTTATACCCATGCCGCAAGCTTGCGCACAGATACTGTGGAGCAACCTGTGGATAAGCCGTGCAAGGGTGGCCGGGTAGCCGATCCAGCCAAGCCTGCGTGAAATTGATCATTTTTTGATCAGATCGCATTGACCAATATTGCGTCATCGGACGTTCTGCGCACTGGCAATAGCTGCGCGATTCCCCAGGCCAGTTCAAAGAACAGGAACACGGCGATGATCATGCTCGCTCCCTGACTCAGGGCATAGGCCTGCCAGGTCGCGAACAGCATCCGGCCCGCCGCGTCATAACGACCGAATGCCTGTTGCGGATCGCGAATACGCAATACCGCCCAGACGCAGACGATCGAACCCAACAGATTCGCCATCAACAGGTGCGCAGGCGCGAACGGCGGAAAGCTTCCCGGCAGGTTCAGCGTGGCGGCCAGCGCCAGCAGGGCAGCGTGCAAGGCGAGAAAACTCCAGGGGGTGACAAAGGCCGCCGTCACGATCAAGTCATACCAACCGCTGGCCCGGACCAGTCGACGGTACTGTGCTGTGCTCCACATAGGACATCTCCATAGCGATTCAAGGAACACAGAGGCTAAAGCCTGGAGTATGCTCCAAGGTCAAGCCTTTCCAGAGAACAAACAGCATGCGTATCGGTGAACTGGCCCGGGCCTGTGCCGTCAGTTGCGACACCCTGCGTTTCTACGAGCAGCGCGGCTTGATCGTGGCCCAACGTAGCGCCAACGGTTATCGCGACTATCCTGCCGAGATGGTGCAACTGGTGCAGTACATCAAGACCGCCCAGCGCCTGGGCTTCAGCCTGGGGGAAATCGGCAGCAGCGTCGCCGGGGTGTGGAATGCGCCGGATGCCGACAGCGCCGTGACACAACTGCTGCAAGACAAGCTCGCACTGATCGAGGCGCGTATCGCCGACCTGGGCGAATTGCGTGTGGAATTGCAGCATCGCCTGCAACAAAGTTGTCCTCTGAGAACCGGACTTTCATCTGACAAGGAGTTTGCTCATGAGCAATAAAAACGCGTTGATTATCGGTGCCTCCCGTGGCCTTGGACTCGGGCTGGCCAAACAACTGCTGGCCGACGGCTGGGACGTGACCGCCACCGTGCGCGACGTCCACAAAGCCGATGCCCTGAAGGCCATCGGCCCGGTCCGTATCGAATCCCTGGACATGGACGATCACGCGGCAGTGGCCGCGCTGGCGCAACGCCTGGAAGGCCAGGTCTTTGACCTGCTGTTCGTCAATGCCGGCGTCAAGGGGCCTGACGACCAGCGCCCGGGCAATGCGACATTGGCGGAGATCGGCAAGCTGTTCATGACCAATGCCGTCGCCCCGGTGGCCCTGGCCCAGCGTTTTGTCGGCCAGATCCGCTCGGGCAACGGCGTGGTTGCCTTCATGAGTTCGGGCCTGGGCAGCGTGACCGTCCCGGATGCGCCGAACCTGGCTTTCTACAAGGCGAGCAAGGCCGCGCTGAATTCCATGGCCAGCACCTTCCTCAGCGAAATCGAGGCACCGACCTTTACCGTCCTGTCGATGCACCCGGGCTGGGTGAAAACCGACATGGGCGGCGAAGGCGCGGACATCGACGTGGCGACCAGCGTTCGTGGCCTGATCGACCAGGTCAATGCCTATTCCGGCCGGGGCGGGCATCACTTCATCAACTACAAGGGCGAGACCATTCCCTGGTAAGCAACAGCCCCTGCAGGAGCGCCGACCGGCGGCTCCTGCAGCGGATTTAGCCAGTGTTTCGACAGACATCTGTAGAATGTCCACCCACTGCACCTGATGAGAAAAAAGACCATGTACGACTGGCTCAATGCCCTGCCCAAGGCGGAACTGCACCTGCACCTGGAAGGCTCGCTGGAGCCGGAGCTGCTGTTCGCCCTGGCCGAGCGCAACAAGATCACCCTGCCATGGAACGATGTGGACACCTTGCGCAAGGCCTATGCCTTCAACAACCTGCAGGAATTCCTCGACCTCTACTACCAGGGCGCCGACGTGCTGCGCACCTCCCAGGACTTCTACGACCTGACCTGGGCCTACCTGCTGCGCTGCAAGGCGCAGAACGTGATCCACACCGAACCCTTCTTCGATCCGCAGACCCACACCGACCGGGGCATCCCCTTCGAAGTGGTGCTCAACGGGATTGCCGCGGCCCTCAAGGACGGCGAACAGCAACTGGGCATCAGTAGTGGCCTGATCCTCAGCTTCCTGCGTCACCTCAGTGAAGATGAAGCGCAGAAGACCCTGGACCAGGCGCTGCCATTCCGCGACGCGTTTGTCGCGGTCGGCCTCGACAGTTCGGAAATGGGTCACCCGCCGAGCAAGTTCCAACGGGTCTTCGATCGTGCCCGTGGCGAAGGTTTCCTGACCGTCGCCCACGCCGGCGAAGAAGGTCCGCCGGAGTACATCTGGGAAGCCCTCGATCTGCTGAAGATCCAGCGTATCGACCACGGTGTACGGGCCATCGAGGACGAGCGGCTGATGCAGCGGATCATCGACGAACAGATCCCGCTGACCGTCTGCCCGTTGTCGAACACCAAGCTCTGCGTGTTCGACCACATGTCGCAGCACAACATCCTCGACATGCTCGAACGCGGCGTGAAGGTCACGGTGAACTCCGATGACCCGGCCTACTTCGGCGGTTATGTGACCGAGAACTTCCACGCCCTGTACACCGACCTGGGCATGACCAAGGAGCAAGCCCAGCGCCTGGCGCAGAACAGCCTGGATGCGCGGTTGGTCAAACCCTGATCTACCCGGTTTGAGCAACAACACCGAACTGTAGGAGCCAGCTTGCTGGCGATGAGACCCTTGAGCCTTGCAGCGCCCATTCGGACGCCATCGCCAGCAAGCCGGCTCCTACAGGGGCGGTACTAAGTCTTATATTTCTGCCGCCTCGCTCAACTCCTCCAACGCCTTGCCCTTTGTTTCCATGCCAAAGCGCCAGACCAGCGCCGCCGCAATCGCAAAACACAGCGCCCCCAGGGCAAACACCCCGCCCTGCCCCGTCACCGGAAACACCAGCCCGGTCACCAATGGCCCGAGCAACGAGCCGATCCGCCCCACCGCCGAGGCAAAACCGGAACCCGTGGCCCGCGCCGACGTCGGGTACAACTCCGGCGTGTAGGTGTACAACACCGCCCACATGCCGAACAGGAAGAACTGCATCAACAACCCCGAGCCCACCAGCAAACCGACATTGCCGCCGAACACCGCGCTCTGCCCGTAGAAAAACGCCATGACCCCGCCGCCGAGCAGGGTGACGATGCACACCGGCTTGCGCCCCCAGCGTTCCACCAGCCAGGCCGCCATCAGGAACCCCGGAATCCCGCCCAGGGAAATCAGCACCGTGTAATACACCGACTGCGTCACCGCGAACCCCGACTGCTGCAGCAAGGCACTGAGCCAGGAGGTCAGGCCGTAGAAACCGAGCAGGGCAAAGAACCAGACGCTCCAGATCATCATCGTGCGCCGGCGGTACACCGGCGACCACAACTGCTGGAAGGCCGAAAAGAAGCTCGGCGCGCGGTCAACGCCACGGGGCAGACGCAGCGGAATCGGCAGCGACGAGCGCTTGAGCGAGGCCCGCACCCGTTCCTCGATATCCCCCAGCACCTTGTCCGCCGCCCCATGATGCCCGGCCTGTTCCAGCCAGCGCGGCGACTCGGGGATAAAAAAGCGGATCGCCAGGACAAACACCGCCGGTATCGCCAGCACCAGGAAGATGTCACGCCAGCCCACCAGCGGCAGGAGGAAATACGACAACACTCCCGCCGCGACAAAACCGAGGGGCCAGAAGCCGTCCATCAGCGCGATATAACGTCCGCGGTGCTTGGCCGGGATCAGTTCCGAGAGCATCGACTGGGCAATCGGAAACTCCATGCCCATGCCGAACCCCAGCAAGATGCGAAACAACGTCAGGGTCTCGACGGTCTGCGCGGTGGAACACAGGTAGCTGGCCAGGCCCCAGAGCACGATGCTCCACTGGAACACCGGTTTGCGTCCGAAACGGTCGGCGAGCATGCCCGACAATGAAGCCCCGACCACCATGCCGAAGAAACTCGAGCTGGCCAGCAGACCGGCCTGGGCGCTACTGAGGGCGAACTCGGCTTTGATCGAGCCGAGCAGGAAAGTCATCATCGCCAGGTCCATGGAGTCGAAGAAGAACGCCAGGGCAATGATGATGAAAATCAGCCGGTGATAGCCGCTGATGGGCAAGCGTTCCAGTCGTTCCGCCGCGCTGTAGCCTTGAGCTTCCATGGGATATCCCTCGATTCGAATCTTCGATCGAGTGTGCGGTATCGTCAGGAGGGCTTGTTTCTGGATGCGACCTGTTCGCAGTCTTGAGCGACGCCCGCCGCATCCGTGCGGCAGGCCACCGGGGCTCAGCCGGCCAATTCGAGCTCGATTTCACTGGCCAGCCTGTCGATCTGCCGCTGCCCGAGCACGGACACCTGCAAGGCCCGGGAGTCTTCCCGCGAGGCCAGCCAACCGGATTGCAGGAACAGTTGCAGCAGCCCGGCGCCCAGCGCGCCACCCAGGTGCGGGCGACGGTGCAGGTCGTGGCAGACACAGGCGATTTCACGCTGCCCATGGGCCAATGCCTGGATGTAGAGGCCGCGCTCGGCCAGGCGTGCCGCGCCCTTGCTGGTGACCCGCAAGCGTAGTTCCTGCTGTTCGACCCAACCCGCTCCCAGCAAGCGCTGGTACAGCTCGCAGGCCAACTCACCACCCAGATGATCGTGGCACACCCGGGCATGCCGCAAGGCATCGGCGTCGGGGGCCAGGGCCTTGACCGCATGCGCCATCGCCAGCGGTGCACTGGCCAATGAAGCACTCGCCAAGGCTTGCACCGCCGTGCCGACTTCCGGGGCGGCGAGGCGGAAGAAGCGCTTGCGCCCGCGCTCCTCGATACGGACCAGGCCGCCTGAACTCAGGCGCGCCAGATGGGCGCTGGCCGAGGACAGCGACAGGCCCGTGGATAAAGCCAACTCATCGGCAGCCCGGGCGCTGCCATCCAACAACGCCCACATCATTGCACTGCGCTTGGGGTCCGCAAGCAACGTGGCAATCTGACTGACGCAAGGTGCATATTCCATGTCTTCACTCCCTGTTGAAACACTGATCGAACGCACACGGGGCATACTGAGGAGTAATCCCGCCCAAGCCAAGACGCGAAAATGCCAAAAAGTGGGCGATTTTTTCGTCGTTTGGCAATCAACGGCGGCGAATGAAACAAAATGCGTCATCCGCCGAAAGGATATTGGATCCAATGTATTCAGCCTAAACCACAATGTGCGCGGAGCCGACCTTTATTCCTGAACGGGTTGTAACAGAACCTCTTCAGGATTTGCCTGTCTCATGACCGGGAAACCGGCGCCAGGCGCCCGAGCTGCGCGCAACGCCGGCTCAGCATCTCGCGCAACAGGTTCACCGGCTTACTCAATTGGGCGCGATGGGCGCACAACAAATTCAGCGGAGCGCGCTCACAGCGCAACTCCGGCAACAGCACTTGCAAGCGTCCAGCGAGAACATCAGCCGACACATCCAGCCAGGATTTGTAGGCGATACCGACCCCGGCCACGGCCCAGCGCCGGACCACATCGGCATCGTCGCTGAAGCGGTCGCCGCTGACGGTCAGGCCGACTTCGCGCTTGCCGTCGTGAAAACTCCAATGGTCATGCACCCGGCTGCTCAGCATGTAGAGCAGGCAGTTGTGCTGCGCCAGTTGCGCCAAGGTGCGGGGTTCGCCGTGCCGCGCCAGATAACCCGGTGCCGCGCACAGCACCCGGCGGTTGTCCGGGGCGACTGGCAGCGCCACCAGGCTGGAGTCCTCCGGCTCGCCATAACGCAAGGCAATGTCCACCGGCTGGCGGAACAGATCGGCGATGCGGTCGCCCAGCAGCAGGCGTACGGTCAGTTGCGGATGCTCGCGCTGGAACTCGTCCAGCCAGGGCAGCAGCAGGTTGCGCCCGAAGTCCGAGGGCGCGGACAACTGCAAGACGCCGCTGACCTGGTCCTGGCCGCGGGCCAGCAGCCGGCGCCCCTCATCGAGTTGGCTCAACGCGCCCCGGGCATATTCAAGAAAGCCCTCGCCTTCGGCCGTCAGCCTCAGGCTGCGGGTCGAGCGCGCCAGCAGGCGCGCGCCCAGTTGCTGCTCGATGCGCTTCAAGGCCGCGCTGGCCACCGCCGCCGACATGTCCATGACCCGCGCCGCCGCCGACAGGCTGCCCAGGTCAGCGGCACGGACAAACAACTGCAAGTCATCGAAACGCAGCATGGCAGCCTCGGCATTATCAAAAAAATATTGAAAGAGCCTGCTGTTTTAGCCGGTTTTATCTTCAAGTGAAATAGCCAATCATGACGCCATCGAAATCACTGCCCTCTGGAGTTTTCCCATGAAAGCCATTGCCTTCTACGCGTCCCTGCCCGTCACCGACCCGCTGTCCCTGCAAGACATCGAGCTGCCCGCCCCGGTCGCCGGCCCCCGTGACCTGCTGGTGGAGGTCAAGGCGATCTCCGTCAATCCGGTGGACACCAAGGTCCGTCAATTCATGCCGCCGGAAAACGGCGAGGCCAAGGTGCTCGGCTGGGATGTAGCCGGTGTGGTCAAGGCGGTGGGCAGCAACGTCAGCCTGTTCAAGGTCGGCGACCCGGTTTTCTATGCGGGCTCCCTGACCCGTCCCGGTGGCAACAGCGAGTTGCACGTAGTGGATGAGCGCATCGTCGGGCACAAGCCGAAAAGCCTGGGCTTTGCCGAAGCCGCCGCCTTGCCGCTGACCGCCATCACCGCCTGGGAGCTGTTGTTCGAGCGCCTGCAGATCGCCGAAAACAAGGCCGATCAGGGCCAGAGCCTGCTGATCGTCGGTGCGGCCGGTGGCGTCGGTTCGATCCTGACCCAGCTCGCCAGCCAATTGACCGGCCTGAAAGTCATCGGCACCGCTTCGCGAGCCGAAACCAAGGACTGGGTAACCGCGCTGGGCGCCGATCTGGTGATCGATCACAGCCGGCCGTTGAGCGAAGAACTCAAGGCCCATGGCCAGGCGCAGGTGACCCATGTCGCCAGCCTGACCCAGACCGACAGCCACCTCGATCAACTGGTCGAAGCCCTCAAGCCCCAGGGCAAGCTGGCGCTGATCGACGACCCGAAAGGCCTCGACATCAGCAAGCTCAAGCGCAAGAGCCTGTCGTTGCACTGGGAGTTCATGTACACCCGCTCGATGTTCGAGACCGACGACATGATCGAACAGCACAACCTGCTCAACCGCGTCGCCGAGCTGATCGATGCCGGTGTGTTGAAAACCACGGTGGGCGAGCACTTCGGCCCGATCAATGCCACCAACCTGCGCCGTGCCCATGAGTTTCTGGAAAGCGGCAAGGCCAAGGGCAAGATCGTGCTGGAAGGGTTCTGAGCAACCACCAGTCAGATGATTGAGCCTGGTCATCTGCAAGCAGGAAATCAGCGCTACAATCGTACCCTCACTGCTGTTTTGGTTTTATCGCAGTCATTTTCAAGAAACAGAGAATGAGCCGTTACCAACAGGAGGAAGTGCGCAATGAATATACTGCTCAAAGAACTGACCAGGCCCCACGGCAATCAATGGCAGGTCCGTCTGGACCAGCACGTGGTGACCTTCCGTAGCGAAGCTGAAGCCCGAGCCTTTGTCACCACCCTGCAAAGCAGGCTGCAGGCCCCCCACGCTTTCCCCGAACACCGGCAACGCGCCGTCGGCTAATCCCGCGTCGGGAACCTAGCCCTGGATGACTCGCGCGTTGTGTACGCGGCGAGTCGACGTGGCCAGCGTGACCACCAGCACACCGCACAAGCTGATGACCAGGGCCATCGGCACGGCGCTGCCATCGTGTAACACACCGACCAATGACGCCGCCGCTGCTGCCACGCCGAATTGCAGGCAACCCAGCGTCGCCGAGGCGCTGCCGGCGCGCGCGCCCTGGCCGCTCATGGCGCAGGCCGAGGCGTTGGGCAAAATGCAGCCCAGGCTGGAAATACAAATGAACAACGGCACCAGCATCGGCCACAGCTGTTGCGGGTGCAGGCTGCTGATCGCCAGCAGCGTCAGGCCGGCTGCCAGGTAGACCCACACCGCGCGTACCAGCAGAAAAGCCGGGCCGCGTTTGGCCAGCAGACGCGCGTTGACCTGTGCGGTCAGGATAAAACCCGCGGCGTTGGTGCCGAACAACCAGCCGTAGTGCTCGGCCGGCACACCATAAAGCTTGATGAACACGAACGGCGAGCCGGCGATATAGGCAAACATCCCGGCAATCGCGATGCCGCCGGTCAGGGCATGGCCGAGGAACAGGCGGTCGCCCAGCAAGCGGCCGTATTGGCGCAACGCACCCGACAACGGTGGACGCGGCTGATTGGCCGGCAGGCTCTCAGGCAGGCCAAGGATCACGGCGATGGCCGCCAGGGCACTGAAGATCGTCAGGGCGAGAAAGATCGAATGCCAGCCATAGAGGTTGACCAGCACGCCACCGAGCATCGGCGCCAGGATCGGTGCCAGTCCCACCACCAGCATCAGCTGTGAGAAAACCTTGGCCGAACCCACCGCGTCGCATTTGTCGCTCACCACCGCCCGGGAAATCACCATCCCGGCACAGCCACCCAGGGCCTGGACGAAACGCGCGGCGATCAGCCAGTCCAGGCTCGGGGCGAAAGAGCAGGCCAGGGACGCGACGGTGAACAGCGCCACCCCCACCAGCAATGGCAGCCGCCGACCGAAGCGATCGGCTACCGGCCCATAGGCCAACTGGCCGATGGAGAGACCGAGGAAATACACCGCCAGGGTCAGCTGGATATGTTTTTCATCGGTGCCGAAGGCCGTGGCCATGGCCGGAAAGCCCGGCAGGTAGAAGTCGATCGCCAAGGGCGCAAAAGCGCTCAGGGCGCCAAGAATCAGGATGGTTCGCAGGTTCATCAGGTGTCCAGGGAGGATCGGCGCGGGCGGCTAGTCTAGCGGTGCGAAGAGGCCTTGGACAATCTGATAGGTCGCTAACTATTAAAAAACCTGGGGCGTCAGTTGGCCAGCTTCGCCTCATAACCCTCTTCGCCGATGGCGCTGAGCACTTCCTCAGCCGACAACCGACTGCTGCTGACGCCGACTTCCTTCGCCGCCAGGTCGACCCGCACATCGGCCGCCGGATCGCGGGCCTGGACCGCCTGGGTAATGGCCCGTACACAGTGACCGCAGGACATACCCTGGACATTGAAGACTTGCATGACACAGCTCCTTTCATGGGGGAATGCTTGCAGTCTCAAGCTTGCCACGGTGGCAAGGTCAAGTTCCTGATGACACTGCCGGGCTGGCATTTAACGCGAGCCTGCGCCAAGCTTCGGCATCGACGATCAAACCGTAGGAGATTCAGCCATGCGCTGGTCAGCATTCAGCCTGTTCGGCCTTCTCAGTATTTTCGGTGCGAGTCCTTTCGCCAGCGCAGCCGGAGAGAACTACGCCGTACTGATCATTTCTCGCGAGCGCCTGGAAGTCTCCACCTCTTGCGAGATCGGCATCTATCTCCAGGATCAGCTGTCCGCCCGGCTGTTCCAGGAACAGTCCACCTCCTTCAACCTGCCGCCAGGCAATGTCTCGATCCGCTTGAAATTCCTGCCCGGACAGACCCCAGGCTGCGAAGCCGGCATGCTGACCACCCCCGAACAGGTGATCAAGCTCAACGGCGGCGATGTGCGCAAATTCGCCATCGTCGGCGGCCCGGAAGGCCTGCGCCTGAAACAGGCGCCGCTGGGTTACGATTAAGGGCTTGACCTTGCCAAGGGGGCAAGGTTGATCCTTGGGGCAACTTCTCCAGGAGTATTGCCCATGCTCGCCTCCACCCTCTTCGACCTGCCGATCGCCGGCATGACCTGCGCCAGTTGCGCCGGCCGTGTCGAGCGCGCCCTGAGCAAGGTCGCCGGCGCCAGTGCCGTCAGCGTCAACCTCGCCACCGAACAGGCCCGCGTCCAGGCCCCGGCCGATAGCCTGCCGGCGCTGCTCAGTGCCATCGAACAGGCCGGCTACAGCGTCCCCACCCACAGCCTGGAACTGGAGATCGGCGGCATGACCTGCGCCTCCTGCGCCGGCCGGGTCGAACGCGCCTTGACCAAAGTGCCCGGCGTGCAGAACGTCAGCGTCAACCTGGCCAGCGAACGGGCCCATCTGGACCTGCTCGGCCAGGTCGATCCCGCCGTGCTGATCGCCGCGGTCAGCGACGCCGGCTACAGTGCCAGCCTGCGCCAAAGCGAAGCTGCTGTCGCCCAGGGTCAGCAACGCCGCCTGCACCGAGAACGCCTGTCCCTGCTGCTGGCGATCGCTTTAGCCCTGCCGCTGGTGGTGCCGATGCTGGCCCAGCCGCTGGGTTACCACTGGATGCTCCCGGCCTGGCTGCAATGGGCCCTGGCCACTCCGGTGCAGTTCATCTTCGGCGCACGCTTCTATGTCGCCGCCTGGAAAGCCGTCAAGGCCGGGGCCGGCAATATGGACCTGCTGGTCGCCCTTGGCACCAGCGCCGGTTATGGCCTGAGCCTGTATCAATGGGCCAACGCCGCCCCCGGCAGCATGCCCCATCTGTACTTCGAAGCCTCGGCGGTGGTAATCGCCCTGGTACTGCTGGGCAAATACCTGGAAAGCCGCGCCAAGCGCCAGACCGCCAGCGCCATCCGCGCCCTGGAAGCCTTGCGTCCGGAGCGGGCGATCCAGGTGGTCGATGGCCGTGAGCAGGACGTTGCCATCAGTGCCCTGCGCCTCGACGACCTGGTGCTGGTCAAACCCGGCGAACGCTTTCCGGTGGACGGCGAGGTGGTCGAAGGCCGCAGCCACGCCGATGAAGCGCTGATCAGCGGAGAAAGCCTGCCGGTGCCCAAGCAGCCCGGCGACCCGGTCACTGGCGGGGCCATCAACGGCGAAGGTCGGCTGCTGGTGAAAACCCGCGCGCTGGGCGCCGAAACCGTTCTGGCACGGATCATTCGCCTGGTGGAAGAAGCCCAGGCCGGCAAGGCGCCGATCCAGAAACTGGTGGACAAGGTCAGCCAGGTGTTTGTCCCGACTGTCCTGCTGCTGGCCCTGGCGACGCTGATCGGCTGGTGGCTGCACGGCGCGCCGCTGGAGATCGCGCTGATCAATGCGGTGGCGGTGCTGGTGATTGCCTGTCCGTGTGCCCTGGGCCTGGCAACGCCGACGGCGATCATGGCCGGCACCGGCGTGGCCGCGCGCCACGGCATCCTGATCAAGGACGCCGAGGCACTGGAGCGCGCCCATGAAGTCAGCGCCGTGGTCTTCGACAAGACCGGCACCCTCACATCCGGCGCGCCGCGCATCGCCCACCTGATCACAGCGGAAGGTGACGACGACAGCGTGCTGCAACTGGCCGGTGCCCTCCAGCGTGGCAGCGAACACCCCCTGGCCAAGGCGGTGCTGGACGCCTGCACGGAACGTGGCCTGGCCCTGGAGAATGTCAGTGACAGCCGCGCGCTGAGTGGACGCGGCATTGCCGGGCGTCTCGGCGAACGCGCCCTGGCCCTGGGCAATCAGCGTCTGCTCGACGAAAGCGGCCTGAGTGCAGGCGCATTGGCCGAGTCGGCGAGTGCCTGGGAAACCGAAGGCCGGACCTTGTCCTGGTTGATCGAGCAAAGCCCGCAACCACGGGTGCTCGGCCTGTTCGCCTTCGGCGACACCCTCAAGCACGGCGCCCTGCAAGCCATCGAACAGCTCAAGGCCCGGCAGATCAGCAGCCACCTGCTGACCGGCGACAACCGTGGCAGCGCCAGGGTGGTCGCCGAGGCCCTGGGCATCGACGATGTTCACGCCCAGGTGCTGCCGGCGGACAAGGCCGCCATCATCGTCGAGTTGAAGCGCAACGGTGTGGTGGCGATGGTCGGCGATGGTATCAACGACGCCCCGGCGCTGGCCGCCGCCGATATCGGCATTGCCATGGGTGGCGGCACCGATGTCGCCATGCATGCGGCGGGCATCACCCTGATGCGTGGTGATCCGCGACTGGTGCCGGCGGCCCTGGAGATCAGCCGCAAGACCTACGCGAAGATCCGCCAGAATCTGTTCTGGGCCTTCGTCTATAACCTGATCGGCATTCCCCTGGCCGCCTTCGGCCTGCTCAACCCGGTACTGGCCGGTGCGGCCATGGCCTTGTCCAGTGTCAGCGTGGTAAGCAATGCGTTGCTGCTCAAGACCTGGAAACCCAAAGACCTCGACTGAAGGAGTTGTCATGAATATCGGCGAAGCAGCCCGCCAGAGTGGCCTGAGCGCGAAGATGATCCGTTACTACGAGTCCATCGGCCTGCTCAAGGCCGCCAACCGCACGGACAGCGGCTACCGTTTGTACAGTGCGCAGGACTTGCACACCCTGGCCTTTATCAAACGGTCCCGGGACCTGGGGTTCTCCCTGGAAGAGGTCGGCAAGCTGCTGACCCTCTGGCAGGACCGCCAGCGCGCCAGCGCCGACGTCAAGGCCCTGGCCCGCCAGCATATCGAGGAATTGAGCCGCAAGATCGAGGAACTGGCCAGCCTGCGCGACACCTTGCAGGACCTGGTGGAGCACTGCCACGGCGATCATCGACCCGACTGCCCGATCCTCAAGGACCTGGCATCGGGAGGCTGCTGCCCATAAAAAAATCCGGCCAAGGCCGGATTTTTTCTTTACACCCTTACTGCTGCATCCACGGCGGAGGCGGCTCTTCAGCCTTGCTCGGCGGCTTGTCATCCGCCGCGCGGATCGCCTGCCGGCGCTCCTCCTCGAAACGGGCCGCTTCGATCTCGCGCATCACGCTGCCGACATCCGCCAGTTCTTCCGGATCGTCGAACTCACCCGTCAGAATGCTGCCCGGATGCAAGGTGCCGGCTTCGAACAACGCCCACATTTCCTTGGCATAACGGGTGTCCCGGAGCTCCGGAGCGAAACGCCCGAAGTACGATGCCATGTTGCCGACGTCCCGCTCCAGCATGCTGAAGGCATGGTTGTTGCCCGCCGCATCCACCGCCTGGGGCAGGTCGATGATCACCGGACCCTGTGGCGTCAACAGCACGTTGAACTCCGACAGGTCACCGTGCACCAGACCGGTACACAACATCAGCACGATCTGGGAAATCAGGAACGCGTGATACTCGCGCGCCTGATCCGGCTCCAGCACCACATCGTTGAGCCGTGGCGCGGCATCGCCGTACTCGTCCGCCACCAACTCCATCAACAGCACGCCTTCCAGGAAGTCGAACGGCTTGGGCACCCGTACGCCAGCACTGGCCAGACGGAACAACGCCGCCACCTCCGCGTTCTGCCAGGCGTCCTCGGTCTCCTTGCGACCGAACTTGGACCCCTTGGCCATGGCGCGTGCCTGCCGGCTGTTACGCACCTTGCGGCCTTCCTGATACTCGGCCGCCTGACGAAAACTTCGTTTATTCGCCTCCTTGTAGACCTTGGCGCAACGTAGCTCGTTGCCACAGCGCACCACATAAACCGCTGCCTCTTTACCACTCATGAGTGGGCGCAGCACCTCGTCGACCAGACCGTCCTCGATCAGGGGTTCAATGCGTTTTGGAGTCTTCATCAGCTTTTATTGTGGGTCCTTTATTGCCAAACACGCGAATGTCACTCGTTATACGGCAATCCTCTCACAGCGGGGAGAGGATGCCGACCTCGAATACTCTCCAATGCACTCAATGTGCCAGATTATTCCGACGAATCCGCCAGATGAAAGCCGCGATTCCAAAGAATAGCTGACGATTATCAAGCTATTGTTCACGCAGCACCTTGTCGCTTCCGACCACGGCCGACAGCCTGATGCTCAGAAAAAATCAGAATATTCGTCCTGTACCTCAACTTTTTTCCGCACCAGCCGAAGCGCTCTAGGACAAAGGCGTTTTTGTCGGACAATCATTACGCCGCCAGCGAAACGGATTTTCAGCACCACTTTCACAGCTGCCCTATACCGACCACACGTGATCAGCACGTCTGGGGTCTACAAGAAAAATCTGGAGCGCGGATGAATATCAAGCAGAAATTGACCTGGGCGTTTGCAATCGTCGCCTGTTTGCCGGTGGTGCTGGTGGCCACCCTGGTGGTACTGAACCTGCGCAGTGAAGCCCGCAGTAACTTTGTCGATGGCAGTGGCCGGGAGATCCGCCAGGTCAGCAACGCCATGCAACTGTTTTTTGACGGCGTCAGCCAGAACGTCGAATACCTGACGAACCAGCCGCTGATAAAAAATTCCGATGGCGCGCTCAAGAGCTACGTGAGCGCCGATGCCGCGCAAACGCCCCTTAACGAGCAGGACAAACAGATCTACGACCTGCTTGAGGGCATGAGACTGGCCCATCCGGCTTATTCCTACGTGTCCTACGGCGTTGGCAACGGTGGCTACGTCTCCACGCCAGCCGACCCGAAACTGGCCAGCTACGACCCCCGTGTCCGTCCCTGGTACAAGACCGCGATCGCCAATCCCGGCAAGACCCTGCGGACCTCCGCCTACTACTGGGCCGCCGACGACGCCGTGATGATCGGCACCGTGCGCACCGTGGACAACAAGCTGGGCTCCCAGGGGGGTGTCGTCGGTGTCGACGTGACCCTCAAGCAACTGACCGAGATCGTCAAGCAGATCAAGCTCGGTGAAAGCGGCTACCTGATGTTGATGGAGAGCAGCGGCAACCTGCTGGTGGACCCCAAGCAGCCTGAGCACAACTTCAAGGCCCTGGGCAGTCTCGGTGGCGGTTACGCCGACCTGGCCAAAGCCGGCAAAGGCCTGGTGGAAGTCGATATCAACGGCGAACACTACATGGCCAATGTCTGGCCATCGGAGCAGTTGGGCTGGACCTTTATCGGCCTGATCAAGCAGAGCGAAGTGATGGCTTCGGCCAACCAGCTGACCTGGCTGGTGGCGATCATCGCCGCCGTGCTCGCAGTGATCTTCGCGATTGTCGGCGCCAGCTTCGCCAGCGTCATCGTCCGGCCGATCCGCAGCGTGGCCAGCGGCCTGGAAGGCATCGCCCAGGGCGAAGGCGACCTGACCCAGAACCTGCAGATCCGTGGCAGCGACGAAACCGCGCAACTGGCGAACTGGTTCAACCAGTTCCTCGGCGCGATCCGCAGCCTGATCCAGCACATCGGCCAGTCGGCCAACAAGATTCTCGACTCGTCGCGTAATTCCACCCGGGTCTCCGGGGACATGGCCGACGCCGCCGGGCGCCAGCGCGAAGCGGTGGACATGGTGTCGACGGCCTTCCACGAGATGGTTGCCACCGCCAACGAAGTCGCCCGCTCCTGCAGCCAGGCCGCCGAATCGGCCGACAGCGGCCAGCGCCAGGCCCGTGAAGGCCAGCAGCAGATCGATGCGGCGGTGAGCAGCGTCGACCAGTTGAGCCATGAAATTTCCCAGTCGGCCCAATCGATGCAGCAATTGGAAACCGACAGCAACAATATCCAGTCGATTCTCGGCACCATTCGCTCGATTGCCGAACAGACCAACCTGCTGGCGCTCAACGCCGCCATCGAAGCGGCCCGGGCCGGTGAGCAAGGCCGTGGTTTTGCGGTGGTCGCCGACGAAGTGCGGGCCCTGGCCAAGCGCACCGCCGACTCCACGGCGGAGATCGACGGCCTGCTGGGTAACCTGGCCAAGCGCACCAGCCAGGTCGCCCAACAGATGCATGCCAGCCTTGAGGTGTCGCAGGAGTCGGTGAACCGCATCGGCCTGGCGCGCACCAGTTTCGGGCAGATCCGCGAGTCGGTGGACGTGATCCGTGACATGAACACCCAGATCGCCACCGCGGCGGAAGAACAGCACCATGTGGCCGAAGACATCAACCGGCACATCAGCCAGATCCATGGCGATGCGCAGTTGGTGGCGGAGCTGGCGAACTCGGCGCGACTCGACTCCCAGGGGTTGGCGGGGCTGTCCAGCGAGCTGGATGCCTTGGTCAAGCGGTTCCGGACCTGATCAGATCTTGAGCATGCCGCATAGCCTGTAGGAGCCTGGCTTGCCAGCGAAGAGACCCTTGAGGCCGCCAAAAGCTTCGCGGGCAAGCCCTGCTCCTACAGGTCGGTGGTGTTCTTGAGTCTGTTGCGGTACTCAGTGGCGAAACAGCTCCCCCGGCGTATAACCGAACAACCCCTTGAACGCGGCGATAAACGCCGACGTCGAGTCATAACCACAGGACAGCGCGGCCCGGGTCACGCTGTCACCCGCCTCCAGGGTCCCCAGCGACGAGAGCAATCGCGCACGCTGGCGCCAGCCTCGAAAACTCAATCCGGTCTCACGCTGAAACAGCCGCATCAAGGTTTTTTCCGACATGCCCAGGCGCTCGGCCCATTGCCCCAGGGTCACCCCCAGCTCCGGGTTCTCGATCAACTCGTTGCACAAGTCGAGCAAGCGCGAATGACGCGGCAGCGGTAGCGAGAACCCCACCTCCGGGAGCCCCGCCAACTGATCCAGCAACACCTGCACCAGGCGTCCTTCGCTGCCCCCCTCCTCGGGATAATCGGCCGGCAACAGGCAGAAGCTCTTGATCAACTCCCGGGCCAGCGGCGTCACCTCCAGCACCCGGCAGCGCGCCGGCGCCCACTGGCAATCCTCGCGGCGCACATACAGGCTGCGCATCTCCGCACGCATCGAAGTCACCACCTCATGCTCCAGCCCCGCCGGAATCCACACACCCCATTGCGGCGGCGCAAAGAAGCTGCCCTCGGTGGTGTGCACCCCCAGCACTCCGCTGATGGCATAGGAAAACTGCACCCAGTCATGGCGATGACGCGGCGTCCAAGAGCCGGCGCTCAGGCTCTCGGCACGGGCGTACAGCGGGCGCGGCAGGGATGCCAGCGCGGGAATCTGTCGTTGGGGACCACGTTGTCCGTTAGTCGGCATGAATAGACCTTATGTCGCAAGACAGCTTTCAGACTGCGACCTTAGGCCAAGCCATCGTTTCTGACAATGCCAGCAGGCCATCAGCGCCCGACAGTGGTTCGCTCCTAGCACCAAAGCAACACGGAGCAACGAATAAGCCCTATCCTGTGCGAGATATAGCCTATAAACCTGAAAGTCTTTTCCCACAAACAAAGCGACTGCTCATGCCCGTGAACTGGCAATACCTGACCGCCGCGCCCAGCTTGCCCGCGCTTTACCTGCGCGCCGCGACACGACGCATCATCGCGGGCCAACACTTGCCGGACCAGGGGCTACGCAGTTGGGTGACCGTCGATGAGCGGCGCCTGGCCGCCTATCGTCGGGTCTGCGGCTTTGCCGAAGACAGCCCGATGCCGGCGACCTATCCCCATGTGCTGGCGTTGCCCCTGCAACTGCAGTTGCTGACAGCCAAGGAGTTCCCCTTTCCGCTGCCGGGCTTGGTGCACCTGAACAATCGTATCCGCCTGCTGCGCCCCTTGGGCGGCATGAGTCATCTACGGATCGGCGTACAGGTGCGTAACCTGCAGCCCCATGTCCAGGGCGTGACCTTCGATCTGCTCACCGAGATCGACGATGCCCTCGGGCCGCTCTGGGAAGCCGAAAGCCGGCTGCTCTGCCGGGGCGTCAGCCTGGAGACCAGGCCCGCGCGGAAAACCAAGGCCTCAGCCCCGCCCTTGACCGAGCTGACGCACTGGCAGGTTCCGGTCGATATCGGTCGGCGCTACGCCAGGGTTTCCGGCGACTACAACCCGATCCACCTGACGGCCCTGAGCGCCCGCCTGTTCGGTTTCCCCCGGCCCATCGCCCATGGCTTGTGGAACAAGGCCCGGATCCTCGCGGCCCTGCACGAGCACCTGCCGAGCGCGAATATCGAGATCGAGGTGGCGTTCAGAAGACCGGTGCGCCTGCCCGGTGAAGTCGGCCTGTGGACCAGTGCGCCGGGCTCGAACGGCGCGTTCAAATTGTCCGGCGCCAAGGGACTGGAACATCTGAGCGGTCGTTGGCGACCTATCGCCTGACAGACCTCTCTCATCGGAACGTCGCATCCCCTACCCTCTATATTGCAGACGCTTTTTTTGTGCTCGCACATTCGTGTTATGGCGGCTGTGCGTGGGACACCTTCGGGTGTGCCGGGTCCTTTTCCCCGGTCGGCCAACCCGCGTACAGCTGCCACCCGTCTTCGCTTGGCCGCGAAAGGTGTCAGCTCCACCGAGAAGGAATTTCAGATGGGCTACATACCGCTAACTCCGACCTGCACTAACCGTCATATTCTCTTCATCAACACCCATGCTTCGATCGTGGATTTGCATTCCTATGGCAGCGAACGCATGCGCGCTGGAAAGGACATGATCGACAGGCCCATCCACTGCATCTGAAAATGAGATCGGTGATCAGGAATTCGGCTCTCCCAAAGAGGCCCTGCAACGTGGCCAACGGCTGTTAAATTTTTACGTTCTCACGAATATTCCAGCCGTACTTGATAGCGCCGCCGTCCTTGCCGCCATCGGCTTTTTGCGGCTGGTAGCTGACCTCGACCTTGGCGAAATTCAGCGATACATCCTCCTGCAGAATGTCGCTGTCTTGAGTCCCGTCGGTTCCATAGGACGCCACCATCACTTCCTTCAGGGTGATCACTAGGTATTCCACCGGACTGGTGCCGCCGGCCTTGCGTATCGTGAGTGTCGCCTCGGAATAATGCTTGCCGCTGGAGCAGGCCGCCATCAAGTTGGGCGATGACTTGTCCATGGACTTGCCGAAGGACAGGTTGTTGATACTGACCTTGCCGGCCCCTCCGCCGCTGCCGGTATGCATAGAGCCGGATTGGCTCATGCCCCATTGAATCGATTTTATTTCGATTTCGTCCCGATGCTGCTGATCCTTGGACTCGCCCTTGATATCACCCAGCTTCAAAAACATATCGGTTGCCATACACGCTCCTTGTCGTTGATTCACGCCGGATTGGCGTCGGAAGGCACTTTCTTCGCGGAGGCTTGCCTGGATCAAGGCGTTGAACAGCAAAAGAGAATAGGCCTGCATTATTAACTCGCGAGTCCTACATTTTCAGTTGATAGGGCTGCCTATGCTCCAAGACCGTGATAACAGGTTAGGGAGTGACCGGGATGATTTCCGAGTTATTGAAAAGCGGCGTGCCCAGTGCGCACAACAATACTCGTCAACGTGTGGAGGGCAAGGTCGATCTACCGCGTCTGTTCCGTGCCATCGATGCGGATCCGGCGATAGCCGGTGCGGGGGTGGTTTATATCGAGAGTGACTTCACTGTGGTGACGCTGCGGGAGTTCCGGGTTATTTGTAGCATTGTGCCGAAAAAGGTCGTATTGCGTGAAGCGCCCAGGCACATGGCACCGTTGGAGTTTGTACGGATCTTGGAGACACAGCCGCGGGAATCGCGACTAGTCGCCGAGGCGGTGAGTGCGGGCTTGGCTTGTAGCAGCGCCATCTTGGGATGGATTACTGCATTCAGTGGGACGGTATTCGTCCCGTTCAGTGCTGGCACGAGCCTGATCGTCTCGAAAATTGGGCTAGCTGTTGTAGCGGCGAGTTCAGCGCAATGTATCGTGAGTGGCGTCAGGGCTTATAACGAAGCCAGCGATCCTGTTTTGAACGATGAGATGGATCGCGAGGACTGGTATCGATACATGATGCCCCTTCTGGACGCTATTTCGTTGCTCGGTGCAGGTATCTCGGGGGTAGCGACAGTCAGGTTGCTACAGGCTCGAAAAGCGGCGACGGGTAGAAATTGGTATGAGCTTTCGAGGGGGCTTTCCCGACAGCAGCAAAAGTCATTAACCCGCGAGCTACTGTCCATTCGGCATCCCAGTTTGACTGCAAAGCAGTTGAAACTTAAGCAACGGTTGATGGAGTTTCCAAAGCGCCATACCAATGATCAATTGCAACATGCGACGCTCACGTAAATAAAGGATGCTGTTGGCGCTGCTCTGAGTTTGGCTGGCAGTGCTCATTCGGGAAACATTAAAGCCATTGCAATGGGGGTACTTTATGAATCCAATGATGGATTTTGATTTTGAGCGCAAGAAATTCAAAGCATTTATGGCGCGCCATTTCAAAATTTTTTTATGCTCATTTTTTCTTAGCGTGTTCTCGGCGGCATGCACTATATCCCTGATGGCGAGCACTTACTTTAGAGGTTATCCCGAGCGCGGCAGGTATACGATAATTGTGGCGCTCTCTGCGTCGACGACACTGACGATACTCAATTATCTGGTGGTACGTGGGCGTCCCAGGGCAATATGGGGCATTGTCACGTTGAATGTGCTTTGCTTGTTTTTGGTACTATCGCTTACTGGCAATAAACCTCATTTCATTTCCTACATAACAGGGATAGTTTTTCCACTGCTGAGCTTGCTAGCCCTCAACAGCAAGCGCCACCGCGAAATGCGCAGTGTGCTCGTGACGATTCGTCAGCAACGAGAAGAACTTCCACAGCTCCACAAACGCCGTGGAAGGCGCCGCTGATCGCGACTAAGCACCGCTCGCTTACCCGTCCTGACGAATATTTCATCTGCTCCAGGTGTTATCCCTACAGCAAGGCCCTTGCTTCCCGTTCTCATCCACCGGAAGCTAGACGCCTTGAAGGAGAACACCCGCATGAACCTCGACGAACTGACCCAACGCCTGCACGGCATCCGCGATCGCAACGACTGGAAAACCTTCCACAGCCCGAAAAACCTGGCCATGGCCGCCAGCGTGGAGATGGCCGAACTGGTGGAAATTTTCCAGTGGCTCAGCGAGGATCAATCGCGCCAACTGCCGCCGGAAAAGCTCGCCCATGCCGGGCAGGAAGTCGGCGATATCGTCCTTTACCTGCTCCTGCTGTGCAGCGAACTGGGCCTGGACATGAACGAAGTGGTTCGCGCCAAGCTGGCCGACAGCGAACGGCGTTTCGCCCAATGAGCGACCGTCATTTCGACCAACTGGCGACCCGCTTCGCCGAGAAGATCTACGGTGGGGCCAAGGGCGCGATCCGCCTCGCCGTGCTCCAGGCCGACCTGACCGAGAGCCTGCCGCAGCGCCCGTTGCGAGTGCTGGATATCGGCGCGGGCCTGGGTCATATGTCGTTGTGGCTGGCCGAACGCGGTCATCAGGTGACCCTCGCCGAACCCGCCGAACCGATGCTCGAGGGCGCACGCCAGCGCTTTGCCGACGCCGGGCAAAACGCGACCTTTATCCAGGCTCCGTGGCAGGAACTGCTCGGCCAGCTCACCGAGCCCTATGACCTGGTGCTCTGTCACGCCGTGCTCGAATGGCTCGCCGAGCCCCATGCGATCCTGCCGGTGCTGCACCAGCTGTGCAAGCCGGATGGCTGGCTGTCCCTGGCCTTCTACAACCGCGATGCGCTGATCTACCGCAACTTGCTCAAGGGCCATTTCCGCAAGATGCGCAAGAACGACATGGCCGGTGAAAAGCAGAGCCTGACCCCGCAGCAACCCCTTGATCCGCGCGAGTTGGCGGCGCAACTTGAAGGTCTGTGGCGGGTCGAAACCCAGAGTGGCGTGCGGGTTTTCCACGACTACATGCCGGTTGAATTCCAGGCCCGCGCCACCCTGGCGGACCTGCTGGAAATGGAACTGGCCCACCGTCGCCATCCCGGTTTTGCCGGACTGGGACGTTACCTGCACTGGATCTGCCGTCCGGTCTGAATACGGAGGATGCAATGAGTCGCCGTTTTTGTCTGCTAGCGCTGTGCCTGGGTGTGACCGCCTGCCAGAGCGACAACCCCTATACCGCCAATTCCATGCCTCTACCGCCCGCCCCGACGCAGGTTTCACGGGGCCCGGACCTGAGCGCCTACCCGGCGGCGCCACGGGACTATGCCCGCTACCGCACCTGGGCCTGGAGCAATGACCAACTACCCGCCGGCACCACGTGGGCCGATCCGGCGCAGTTGGCCGAAGTGGTCGGCAATGCCCTCGAACAGCAGGGCCTGCGTCCACGCCGCGATACGGCGCCGCCGGACCTGCGGGTCAGCGCCGACCTCCATGTGGAGAAACGCCTGCGCCAGGTCCAGGAAGACTACGGTTACGCCGGCGGCCCTTATGGCTACCGCTATGGCATGTACCCGAGCGCCCCGATCGTGCGCACCTACGAGGTGCAAGTGCTGGTGGTGCGTATCAGTCTGTTCGACGCCGGCACCGGCCAACCGATATGGAGCGCCAGCGCCGAGACCGGTACCCAGGGCAATGAACTTGAGCGTACGGATGCCTTGCGCGACGCCGTAGGCAAAGCCCTGGCCAGTTATCCACCCAGCTAGACCACACCCGGAGAAAAATCATGTTCCGCCGTCTCACTTTAATGGTTTTTGCCGTGCTGCTCAGCGCCTGCGAAACCACTCAGGTCAACCACGACTTCGACGCCAGCCGCGATTTCGCCGGTTACCGCAGTTGGAGCTGGAAAGAACCCGCGTTGCAGTACCGGCCGGACGATCCGCGGATCAAGAGCGATATCACCGAGCAGCGGATTCGCCAGGCGGTCGGCGAGCAACTGGACCAGCGCGGCTTGCGCCCGGCCGTAGTCGGCGGCAAGGCCGATGTGAAGGTCCAGGCGTACCTGATCGTCGACAACCGCCAGCAGCAGGTCAGCACCAACTACGGCGGCGGTTGGGGTGGCCCTTGGCACGGCGGTTTCTGGGGCGGCCCGGGCTACACCGAAACCCGCAGCGTCGACTACCAGGTCGCGACGATCCAGGTCGACCTGCTGGATGGCAAGGACGGCAAGCTGGTCTGGCGCGGCAGTGCCGAACAGATGGTCAACGATGGTGCGACACCCGCCGAGCGGAGCGCGGCGATCAACCAGGCGGTGACCAAGTTGATGACCGCGTATCCGCCGAAGTAGCCGTTCGCCGCAACATTCCCGCCCCTGTAGCGCGTCGACCGACGGCGCCCGCAGGGGCCCTATCGGATCGCCCAACCTTGGCTACACTGGCAGACAACACTGGAAAGTAAGCGCTCGGCCAGCGGCCGGCAAGGGAGTGCTCGATGTCTTTCCCCAGTCGTGTCGCCGGTTTTCGTGGCCCGTCCGGGCAGCGCGGGGCGATTGGCCTGATGGCCTCTCTCACCCTCGGCCTGGCCCTGCTCTTGATGGTGGTGGTGGTCGATACCGGCCGGCTCTACCTCGAACAGCGCAAATTGCAGCAAATCGCCGATACCGCGGCTCTGGAAGCCGTGAGCCGCAGCGGCAATTGCCTGGCCGGCCTGACCGCCGCCAGCTACGCGACCCAAAGCGCCAGTCGCAACGCCTTCACGGTCGGCAGCGGCAACACCCTGACCACCACCTGCGGCACCCTGGTGACCGGGGCCAATAACCTGCGCACCTTTGCCGTGGATGCCACGCAATCCTCGGCCATCCAGGTAGTCGCCACCCATTCCGTGCCCACCAGCGTGGCCGCCGGGATCTACTCCCTGCTGTCGCCCGGGGCCTTCAATCCGAATACCCAACTGACCGCAACTGCAGTGGCCGCAACGCCCCTGCCGCCCACCGCGCAACTGAGCATCCGCAGCACCATCGCCAATGTGAACCTGCTCAACGGGGTCATGGGGCCCTTGCTCGGCAGTTCGGTCAATATCACCGCGGCCGGCTGGAACGGCTTGCTCAGCACCAACATCAGCTTGCTCAGCTACTTGCAACAACTGGCCATCGACTTGAACGTGACGGCCGGCAATTACACCCAATTGCTCGCCACCAATGCCACCGTCTCGCAATTGATCAACACCGCCATCACCGTCTCCCAGGCCAACGGTGCGAGCGCCGATGTGCTGACTGCGCTAGGTAACCTGAAAATCGCCGCGCAAACGGCCGGGAGCATCAAGCTGGGGAGCCTGGTCAGCCTGTCAACGACCACGCCGACCTCGGTGCTGAATGCCAATCTGCAACTGTTCCAATTCGTCCAGGCGCTTATCGAGGTGGCCAATAACCAGAATGGCCTGGCAGTGAATCTGCCTGTCAGCCTGCTGGGCTTGGGCCTAGGGGCGACGGTGCAGACCAAGGTGATTCAAGCGCCGCAGTTCTCCGCGATCGGCAATCCGGCCCTCGCCGCGCTCAATCCGACAGGCACCAATGGTATCTATGTGCGCACGGCACAGATCCGCACGATGGTGACCCTGGACCTGTCATTGGTGACCAATTTACTGAGCCTGGTGACAGGGCTGCTTTCAGTCGGCACGACAACACTGGGACTGACGCTGCATGTACTACCCAATACGACCCTGGACATCAGCCTGGAAGCCGGTGGCGGCAGCAGCTATGTCACGGGCTACACCTGCGTCACCGACAGCAATAAAAGCCTGTCCATCAGCGCCACCACCGACACGGCCTACCTGCGGGTGGGCAACGTCAACCCGGACTGGGCGACCAACACAGGACCGCTGACCGTCACGCCTTTCACCCTGGTCTCTATCGGCACCGCGGCGGCGCCTTTTTCCGCCGGCGGCGCATCCCTGATGATCAGCAGCCCGGCGCTGCAAACAACCGGCACCAATACCTTTATCAATCCCCCCGATGTCAATGTAACGCCGACACCCGCCTATCCGCCCTACACACTGTCGATGTCCAATCCCATCGCCAGCCTGACTCAATCCGTCAATGGCATACAGCTGACGACCTATCCACCGACCTATACCGCTCCAACGCTTCTGACAGCGGTTTTCACACTCCTCACCACGGCCCTCAATGGCGTGATCAGCACGCTGACCTCAACCCTGAGCGGACTGCTCAGCCCCCTGCTGGACAACCTGATCAACACCCTATTGGCGGGGCTGGGAATCACTGTCGGGCAGATTGCCGTCGACGGCCACCTCACCTGCGGCCAGCCCGGCCTGGCCTACCTGGTGATCTGAAGCGATCGGCAGTTCCACACAGAACCGCGCCCCGGCGTCGCCATTGCGTACGCTGAGGCGCCCGCCCATGTTCTCGACAATCCCGTAGCTCACCGACAAGCCCAGCCCGGTGCCAATACCTATCGGCTTGGTGGTGAAGAAGGGTTCGAAGATCCGCTCCAGCAACCGTGGATCGATGCCGCCGCCATTGTCCTCGACGAACAGGCGCACCACCCGCTCATCACGCTCGGCGGCCAGGGCGATCCAGGGCTCGAAATCGCGGTTCTTCTCACGCTTGCTCAACAGCGCATCCCGGGCGTTGACCATCAGGTTGATCAGCACCTGCTCCAACTGGTCGACAAAACCCCGCACCTGCACTTCGAACTCGATGGGCGCCACCCTTAGCTCCACGCCCTTGCCCTTCATCCCCTCGCTGAGCAACGACAAGGTGCCTTCCACCGCCTGCGCCGGATTGAACGGCGCCTGCTCGATTTCCGAACGGCGGCCGAACACCCGCATGTGATCGACCACCCGCGCCGCCCGCTGGACCTGGGCGTCGATACGATTGAGCTTGTCCTGCAAATAGTCGATCTGCACATCGCCATTGCCCAGGCGCTTGAGCACATTGACGATGGCCATGCGCATGACGTTCAGCGGCTGGTTGATCTCATGGGCGAGGCCCGTGGCCATTTCGCCCAGGGTGGCCATTTTCGCGCTCTGGGTCAGTTGCTGCTGGGAACGCCGCACCTCGGTGTTGTCACGCCCGACCGCCTGCACTTCGACCAGCCGGCCTTGCTCATCGAACACCCCGCGATCCGACCAGACCCACCAGGCATGTTCGCGGCCGGGCAGTTGCAGGCTGATCTCCGCCGTACTCACCGGCAGCTCCGGGGTCAGCAGCGACAGGCGCCGGACAAACGCCGTGCGCTGCTCGGGCGACAGCCAATTGCCCAGGTCAACCCCCGGCAATTGCCCGGGCGAGCACTCCAGATAGACCGCGAGCGGCTTGTTGCCGAAGGTCAGGATCAGGTCCGGGCGGTAACGACAGATCATCGCCGGCGAATCTTCCACCAGGATGCGATAGCGCTCCTCGCTCTTCTCGATCTGTTCGGCGGCCAGGGTCGCTTCCGTGACATCCAGCCACAGCCCCACCGCTTCCACCGGCAAGCCGAGGTCGTCGCGCAACAGGCGGGCCTCATCCAACAGCCAGTGATAGGCACCGCTCTTGTCCCGGAGCCGATAACGACAACTGACGTTGCCCTCGCGCAGCAACTGGCGGGTGCGCTCGAAATAACGGTCGCGATCCTCGGGATGAATCCACTGGGCCAGGCTGCCGTCGGCACAGTCGGCCAGGGTCCAGCCCAGCAGCGGCAACAGGCTGTCGCTGAAGAACACCGGTTGCAAGGCGCCCTCGACATAACGCTGCACATAGATCACCGCCGGCGAACTGGCGATCAGGTTGTCCAGCCGGGCATGGGCGGCGGCGGCGGCCTGCTCCTGGTTCTTGACGTCACTGATGTCGAGCATGAAACCAATGATCCGCAGGCTGTCGCCGACACCCAGCACCTGCCCCTGCAGACGGTACCACTGCGGGGCCTGCAACGGGTCCTCGGCGTGCCGGCGGACACAAAGCAGCAATTCCTTGCCCTGCTGCAAGTCGTACATGCGGCTGGACAGCTCCTGGCGGTCGGCGGCATGGAACAGCTCCAGCCAGCCTTCCAGCGACACCACTCCGTAGGACGCTTCCAGGCCCAGCCCCTGCACCAGTTGCGGGGCCAGTTGCAGTTCGTCGAGGGCCGGCGTCCACTCCCACCAGCCGGTGCCCAGCAAACCTTGCAGCACCTCCAGGCGCTCCAGTTGATGATGGTGTGCTTGCTGGCGCAGGCGCGCCAGCAACGGCGCCGCCAGGGCCGCCGCCAGTTGCAGCCAGTCACGGTCGTCCAACTGCGCCGCACGCTGATGGGCCGGGTAAAAACCGGCGAGCAGCCACGCCGCCACCCCATGGTCATCACAAAAAGGAATGAGCAAGCCATCGGCATTGCCCATCACCCCTTGCAGACGCCCGTGTTCGCTGAGGCCTTGCTGCGCGCTGAAGTACAACGGCACCATGCCGTTGAGGCTGTCCAGGCCACTGCCCAGGGCCTGGCCGGTCTGCCACAGGGCCGGGGCGTCATGGGCCCGATACTGGCTGTGCACCGTCCACTGCTGTTGATGTTCGTCGAGCAGCGCCAGGGCGACACAGGGAATCCGCCAGCGCTGGGACAGGCCCTGCAATTGCTCGCCCAGCACCTGGGGCAGTCGCGCCAGGCTGCACAGGCGCAATTGTTCGCTCATCTGCCCGGCGACCTGCTGCAACTGCTCACGCAACGATGAGCGCAGGTTGTGCTCGAGCAGGTCACCGATGTCCAGGGCCTGCAACCACCAACCCGGGTTGCCGGGCTGGACCCAGGCGCGGGTATGCAGGACTTGCCCGGCCGGCCCGCTGAAGTCCAGGTCGAGGCTCTGCCCGAGCCAATCCGCCGGTACGCCTTCGACAGACAAGCGACTGGAGAGCAGCAACAAGTTGCGCAACTCACAACCGGCCTCCTGCGGCGCCAGGTCATGGCGCAAGGGACCGTCGATGCTCAAGACCCGGCCTTCGTCGTCGAGCCGCAGCAGCAAGCCGAACGCCGGGGCCGGCAAGTGGCGCACGAGCTCGGGCGGCGACTCGCTGCCGCGTCCCAGCAAGCGCCCGAACAGCTTGTCCCCTGCGCTCAAAATTGCAGACTCGAGGTGACGGTCAGGTTCGTGGGAAGGCTGGGTACCGTGCCGATTCCAGGCAACACCAGAAACGGCAGGACATTGCGCAGTTGCGACGTCGGGTAGGTGATGGTGACCGTCAGGATGCCGCCCGTGTAGAGCGCCGTAATATTGTTCGCGGCCGTGAAGTTGAAGCTGCTGGGGATCCACACCAGCCGGGTGGAGGCCGCCTGGACGGCGGTGGTCTGGACCAGAGTGGTATAGCCACTGCCGGCCGCCACCGGGTCGACGGTCACGCTACGGCGCAATCCCTCGGCCACGGCCTCATGGAACGACTGCACCATCAGCAATGGCAGGCAATAGCTGACCATGCCATAGAACACCGCGAAAAAGATCAGGAACACGAGCGCGAACTCGATGGCGGCGGCGCCTTTTTGCTTTCGAGGGAGGCTGGGGTTCATGGCAAGGTCTACCCTGACAACTGCACATTGCTATCAGCATAGAATCATTCGCCGGGAAGAGACATTTTTTAGCCAATGCACAACTTTGTTCTACTGGCCTGGTTCGCACTCTGCGCCACCCAGGATCTGCGCCACCGGCAAATCGCCAATAGCCTGACCCTCGGCGGCGGCGCACTGGTCCTGGCCTATCTGCTCTGGACCGGCAGCACCTGGCTGGGGGCGTCGGCCGCCCAGGGCGGCACGGCCTTGCTCCTGGCCCTGCTGCTGACCTTGCCCGGCTATGCCGCCGGACGCCTGGGTGCTGGAGACGTCAAGCTGCTGGCGGCGCTGGCGCTGGCCAGCGAGCCGTCCACCCTCCTGGGCACCTTTATCGGCGCTGGCCTCGCGATGCTGCTCTGGCTCTGGCTGGCCCCCCGATTGTGGCCGTTACTGGGACAAGGGCCGCAGGCAAGCCTGCACCACCTGGCCCCGGAAACCTTGGGCAAACGCCCTTTCGCGCCCTTTCTGCTGATCGGTCTGACTGGCATGTCGATCAACATCCTTTAGTGATAGCACTATGTACAGAGTGGCAAAGTGCGTCTACTTTTGAAAAACAGGCCCTGCGAAACTGCGCGTGTGGGCAAGGAGCTCGTAGTCATTGGCTGGTAGAGCATGGAGTGGCGCGTGAACAAGCTTGTCTCTCAAGTAAAAGTACTGGTGGTGGATGACCAACCGCTGATCGTCGAAGAAATCTGCGAGTTTCTCGAAAGCAACGGCTACCGTAGTGTTCCTTGTCTGTCCAGTCGGCAGGCACTTGAACGCTTCCGCGAAGACAGCGGGATCGGCCTGGTGCTCTGCGACCTGCAGATGCCGGAGCTGGATGGCATCGAGTTGGTGCGTCAACTGCAGCAGATCGCCGGTAAACATCGAGCCTTCGAAGCCATCATGCTCACCGGCCGAGCCGACAAGCAGGACGTGATCAAGGCGTTGCGCGCCGGCATCGCCGACTACTACCAGAAGCCCGTGGACCTGCACGAACTGCTCGATGGCATCCATCGCCAGGACAAGGCACTGGCCGAGCGCAATCGCACCGACAGCCTGGGGCATCTGAACCAGAAGCTGCAATTTCTCGCTGAATCCATCGATGACCTGTACCAGGACCTGAACAGGATCCGCCGCGGCTCGCCTGCCGAGAGCAGCGAGGAGGCCGATCCCGACTCGGCACAGCTCCTCCCCGAAATCGTCAGCCAGCTGTCGCCGCGGCAACTGGACGTCGCGCGGCTGGTGGGCAAGGGCCAGACCAACTACCAGATCGCCTGCGAGCTGGGCATTACCGAAAACACGGTGAAGCTTTATGTGTCCCAGGTGCTGCGCCTGACCCATATGCACAACCGCACCCAACTGGCACTGGCCTTGTCACCCGCCAATGTCCGCCACAGAGGAATCACCGAGCACTGATCCCGCCAGGCACTCGCTTGCCAGCGATGGCAATGGTGTACTCACCGCCGCCATCGCCATCAAGCCTGCTGCTTGCATCCTGTCCGCTTAATTGCTCTTAAGCGACCCAGCGGAATCCTGCTTGAAAAAATCCGGAATCGGGTGCTTGTAGCTGTCCAGCCAGCGTTGCAGGCTTTGCTCGCGCTCGCTCGGCGTGGCGACCTGGGGCGCCGGGCTCTGCTGCGTTCCCACCACCTGCAGTTGCAACCATTTTTCCGTCTGTTTCTGATAGGGCGAAGACAGCTCCTGCTCCGCCGCCTGGGCCGCAAACGACAGCAGCAGGCACGCCGCGCCACAGAGTGTGTATCGTTTCATCCCGACCTCCTTCATGTCGATTCAGCGCACGCCTGCCGCAACGGCAGGTGCCTCTTCCCTTGCCGCCACCCGGTCACTGGCGGGCCGACGCCCCGCTCCGACGCCGCTCTTGAGCTGCTGCGCCCGGGCCTGGGCCTCGCTGAACTGCGCGGGGGTCAGGCTCATCCGGGTGACCAGCTCAGCGGCCTGGCTCCAGTTGTCCTGATAAAGCAACAGACTCACCAGGTTCACCGCCGCCAAGGGATCGGACTGCTTGAGCTCGATGGCCGTGAGAAACTCGAAACGGGCATCCTCCAACCGCAGTTGGTTGAGATAGACCACCCCCAGGTCGTTGCGGATCTTTTCGTCGGTCGGCGCCAGGCGCGCCGCCCGCTGCAAATGCGCCATGGCCTGGCCATTGTCATTACGCGCCGCCGCCAGTTGCCCGAGGCCATGCTCACCCTCGGCCGCGAGGCAAGTCCCGAGCAGGCTGCGATACAGCGGCTCGGCCTCGCTGCGGCCCAACTGCCGATAAACCCGGGCCTTGCGCAAGCGCACGGCGTCGAGGCTTTCCGGCAGGTTCTGCAGGTTGGCCAGGCTGGCGTGCAGCTTGCCCTCATTGGCCATGTCATCGGCCAGGTTCAGGGACAACTCCTGGTCGGCATCCGGTTTGGCACAACTGCCGCCCTGCCCGAGCATGGCCGTCCAGGGCGTGCGGCCATCGCTGGCACAACCGCCCAGCGCCAGGAGCGCCACCGCGGCAATCAATACTTTCATCCCACCCCTCCTAGAATCCATTAAAGGCCTTGGCCAGGGCGGTAAAGCCCGGCCCGGCAAGGACGATCAACAACGCCGGAAACAGGAACACCATCATCACCACCGACATTTTTGCCGACATCTTCGAGATGTATTCCTGCAGACGGGTCAGACGCCGGTCGTCGAGCACTTGCTTGAGCGCCAGCAACGACTTCATCGCCCCGCCGCCCTGATGGATCAACTGCTGGAGAATCACGCAGATATCGTCGAACTCATCCACCTCCAGCAGGCTCGCCACCTTGCTCAATTCTTCCCCCAGTTCCAGGCCCGAATCGACCCGCGCCAGTACCAGCCGCAGCTCCCCGGTCACCACCGGCAGCAGCGCCTGCCCCTCCTGGGAGAGCACGCGCAAGGCCTGTTCCACCGCCATGCCCGACTCGAAGAGGATCCGCAGCAACGGAATGAAGGTCGAGACCTCATGGACAATCTGTTTCTGCCGGCGCTGAGCGAGCACCACCAGCAGGCGTTTGGGAAACAGGTAGCCACCAGCCAGGGCCATGAGTGGCACGATCCACGGCGAGGCAATACTGGGGAACAGCACCCCTTCCGCCAGCGACACGATACTCAGCGCCAGCAGCGGGATCGCGATCTGGCTGGCAGCGAACAGCGAGCGCTGGCTGGCCTTGCGCCAACCGAGCCGATTGAGCAGCGTCTGGGTTTCGCTGTCGAGGCTGATCGAACGCTGGCCAAAACGCGACTCACCCAGCCTGCGCAACAGGCTGCCGAGGCGGTTGTCGCGACTCATCTGGCCTTGCAGGCGCTGGCTCACCGCCCGTTCGCGCCGACGCTGCTGCAACACCGGGCCGACCACCAGGGTCAAGGCGGCAAGCAACAACAGCACACTGGCCAGGATCGCCATCTCACACGCTCCGCAACATGCGCCACAGCGCCAGGCAACCGAACACCTGCAAGCCGAACGCCATCAGCAACATTCGCTGTCCGCTGGCGTCATCCCACATGTGCAGCAGATAGCCCGGGTTGGTGACCAGGAAAAAGCCCACCATGCCCACCGGCAGCAGCCCCAGCACCACGGCGGTCAGGCGGGTTTCGCCGGTCATCGCGCTCAGTTGCCGGGCGCCCTGTTCACGCTCGCGGATCAGCTTGATCAGGTTTTCCAGCAACTCGCTGGCGTTGCCACCGTAGCGATGGTTGACCTTCAACCCCAAGGCCAGGAAACGGAACTCGTGACGCTCGTAGAATTCGGCGAAGTCATGCACCGCCTCCGCCAGACCGACTCCCAACTCGACATTGCGCCGTACCCGGCCCATGGCTTCACGCAGGGGATCGGCGGATGCCTCGATCCCTCCCAGGATCGCATCGGCCAGGGTTCGCCCCGACTTGAGACTGCGCACCGCGTGATCGAGCAGGGACGGCAGTTGCTCGACCATCCGCCGCACACGCCGCCGGTAGCGCCAGGCCAGATACAGGTGCAAGACCAGGGGCGGCAGCACCAGCATCAGCAACAGTCCGATGCCACCGGCCTGCGCACCGCCGAGCAGCACCAGCAATGCCCAGACTCCCAGCCACAAGCCTTGCCGCTCGCCGGGGCGATTCAGGCCGGCCCGTACAAACAGGCGATCCAGGTGGCTCTTCGTGGTCTGGGTCACCGGCGCCAGGACCGGCTGGCCCTGGCCCAGGCGGCTCAACACCCGCTCGCGGCCAGTCTTGCGCAGACTGGTGTAGAACAAGCGTATCGACAGCACCAGCAACAGCAGGCTGATCAGGCCGAGCAGCACGGAAACGAACATCGGCGCCCCTCCTCAACCAAAGGTCATGGGTGCGTCGCGGCGCAGCTTTTCGCCGCCCGGGTTCACCGCATCGCGCAGGAAACCGAAACCGGAGCGCCGGTCCAGGCGGAACAGGGTGTTGGTGACATAGATGTCCTCGCGCACATCCAGCACCTCTACCACCTCGCTGACACAGCGACGGCCGTCGGGCAGGCGGGCCAGCTGGATCACCACATCGAGTGCCGCGCAGATCATCTGCCGCAAGGTCTTTTCACCGATCTGCCGCCCCGTCAGCCCCACCAGCGTTTCCAGACGCAACAGGGCATCCTGGGCGTTGTTGGCGTGCACGGTGCTCATCGAGCCGTCGTGGCCGGTGTTCATCGCCGTGAGCACGTCGAGTACTTCCACGCCGCGAATCTCGCCGAGGATGATCCGGTCGGGGCGCATCCGCAGGGCATTGCGGATCAGGTCGCTGGACTTCACTTCGCCATGCCCCTCGGCATTCGGCGGACGGGTTTCCAGGCGCACCACATGGGGGTGATTGAGTTGCAATTCGGCCACATCCTCGATGGTGACCAGGCGTTCATGGGGGTTGATCAACTGGCTGAGGATATTCAACAGGGTGGTCTTGCCGGTGCCGGTGCCGCCGCTGATGAGGATATTGCAGCGCTTGCCCACGGCCAGCTGGATAAACTCGAAAATCGACTGGTCGATGGTCTGCATTGCCATCAGGTCGCTGCTCTTGAGCATGTCCTTGCGAAATTTCCGTACCGACAGGCACGGGCCATCGAGGGCAATCGGCGGAATGATCGCATTGACCCGGCTGCCATCGGGCATCCGCGCATCGACCATCGGCGAGGACTCGTCCAGGCGCCGGCCCAGGGGCGCGAGAATCCGCTGGATCACCCGCTCCACGTGATGGTCGTCGATAAACCGCAGGTCGCTCTGGTGCAGGACACCGTCGCGTTCGATAAACACCCGGTGCGGACCGTTGACCAGGATCTCGGTCACCGAACTGTCGCGCAGCAGCACCTCCAGCGGTCCGAAACCGGTGAGCTCGTCGACGATCTCCTCCGCCAGCCGCTCCATCTCATAACGCGACACCGCCAGGTGCAACCGCGAGACGTACTCGCCGACCTTGTCGATGACAAACTGCGCCAGGGCCTGGCGCGAACCCTCCAACAGATTCTTTCCCGACTCCTCGATGGCATCGATGATGTAGCGATGCAGCACCAGTTTCAGGCCGTCGTGGTCGGTATTGCCGGCCCCGCCGCGGGACTGGCCGCCGAACAGTTTCTCCGCCATTACTTATGCCCCCAGAGCCGATTGAACCAGCCTTCGGAGGTCTTGGTCAGGCCCTGGGAACGTTTCGCCAGGCGCTCGCCGAGGCTTTTCAGGCCTTGGGTCAGGGCTTCCCGGGGCGACAGCTCGAACAGCGTCTGGCCCTGGTTCTTCGCATTCAGACGAATGTCCGGGTTGTACGGCAGCACGGCAATCACCTCCAGGCCGAACGTCTTGCCGAGGGTTTCCGAATCGGGGGAAACACCGCGCAGGTAGCGGTCGACCAGCAAGCGGGCGTGATCGAGCTTCATGCCTTTTTCCCGCCAGAGATTGAGCACCGCGAGGCTGCGTCGGCAATCGAGCACATTCTGGTCGGTGTACCAGAGCAGCTTGTCGCAATGGCTGACAAAGGTCCGCAAGGCCTCGCTGTCGGGCTGCCCGACCAGGTTGACGACGATATGCTGGAAATGTTGGCGCAGGGCACTGAGCAGCATGTACAACTCCGCCGCACTGGTGCGCTTGAGGGGTTCGTCGGTGCTGGAGTAGGCGAGGATGCGCAGGCCCGCTTCAGCGCTGGTAAAGGCGCTGTCCATCAGGGTCGCGTCGAGACGGCGCAGATGGCGCAGGGCATCGCCGAAATGGAACGAGCTTTCCAGCCCCAGCAGCGCCAGGCTGTCGCCCCGGGGCAGGCCCAGGTCCAGCAACAGGGTCTGCTGGCCGCTCTTCTGCACCACCAGCGCCAGATGGCTGGCGAGCAAGGCGCCCTCGGCATTGCCCTGGGCACCATACAACACGGTGAAACCACCCAGTTGTGCACTTGGGGTCACCGCCGGCAGGCGCTTGCTCAGGCGCCGAACCAGGCCGGCCACTTCGCTGGAGCGCGAACCGTAGGCGACAAAATCCCGCGCACCGGCGCGCATCGCATTGAGTACCAACTGGTTATCCATGCCGTCGCCGAGCGCGACGATCGCCAGCATCGGCTTGGCCTCCAGCACCCCCTCGATCAGGGCGCTCTGGGCCACCAGGTTTTCCCGGTCCAGGCCGACAAAGATCAGGCCGGCAAAGGTGACATCCACCAGCGAGAGCAACTCGTCGAGGCTACCGCCGGCGCTGACCACCTGCCCCAGGGGCGCCAGCGCGCCCTGCAGCCATTCCAGGTCCGTGCTGTTGCGGGTGATTGCCAGAAAGGTCTGGCTCAGGCTCTGGCTCATTTTGATAACCCGCTGCGGCGATCGTAGTTGCCGTTATCGAGGAAGAACAGGCGGAACCAGTTCGGATCGTATTCGCGCAATTTCTCCCCTGGCAGGCTGGGCAACCGCGCATCCGCCGCCAGGGGCTGGACCAGGTGCGGCGTGACGATCATCAGCAACTCCTGCTCCTCGCGCTTCATGCTCGAGTTGCGGAAAAATGCCCCCAGCACCGGGATATCGCCCAGGCCCGGCAACTTGTTGATCTGCGAACTGTTGCTGGTGCTGATCAGGCCGCTGATGACAAAACTTTCGCCATCGGCCAGGGAAATGCTGGTGTCGGTGCGGCGGATCGTCAGCGCCGGCACCGGCGTACCGGAAATGGTCACGGCGTTGCTGTAGTCCAGCGCACTGACCTCGGGCGCCACTTTCAGGGCGATGCGGTTGCGGCTGATCACCGTCGGGGTCAGGGTCAGGCGGATACCGAACTCCTTGTACTCGATCGAGACAGTGTTGCTGCCAGAACTCGGTACCGGAATCGGGATCTCGCCGCCGGCGAGAAAACTCGCGCTCTGCCCGCTGAGGGCAACCAGGCTCGGACGCGCCAAGGTGTAGGCAAAGCCGCTGCCTTCCAGGGCATTGATCAGGGCCTTGACCCGCCCACCGCCGAAACCGATGTTGAAGTTGGTGCTGTCCGGTGACTGCCCACCAGAGACTGGGCCGGGGGTGACATTGGTCGCGACTGTGCCCGGGGAACCGAACAGGTAGTTGCCGCCCTGGCCGAAAATCGCCGTCCCCGCCTCCTTGAGCTTGGTCCGGTTGACTTCGACGAAACGAATATCGGTCTGCACCTGGATCGGCAGGGACGGGTCCATCGAAGGCGATACGGACGCCGTGGTCAGGCTCGCCGTGGCCTTGCCCTGGACAAACACCATGCTCTGGCGCGGCTCGCTGGCGCAGGCGGTCCAGACCATCAGGCTGGTGGCGCCGGGGGTCATGCCGGTAAGCAGGAAAGCATTATTACCGTTGGGGTGCACATCGGCGATTTTTGCATCGCCCACCGCCAGACGGGTGATCGCCGCTGGCGAGCGCAGTTCCTGTTGCAGGCCTTCGCCGACTTCCAGCACGGCGGGCAACGGGCCCAGGCCGGCACAACCGCCCGGCACCGCCAGGGCGACATCGCAGCCCAGGCCGCCCAGTAGCAGGGCCACGATCATGGGTTTGAATCTCGACACACATCGACTCATCCGCGACTTCCTTGCTGACAGATCAGGGCGTTTGTTGACTGACTTGATTACCGCGGATCACTTCGATTCCCCGGCTTTTCGCCGCACCGGAAAGCGCCCCGGGAGCCGCGGTTGCCTGGCCCCTGGGCACACCGGCCATGGCCAGCTGGTTGAACTGGAACAAACTGTGATTGGCGCTTTCGATGCTGGCGGCGGCGCTCTCCCCGGCCCAGTAACGGGGCAACAGATGCTCGTCGGCGCTGCGAACCGCCAGGCGTAGCGTACCGACCTGGGTGGCGAGCATCAGGCGGCTGAGCAGCACTTGCGGCACGGCCAGCACCACCGTGCGGGCGTTGCCGGGGCTCGGGGCCTGGCGCAGGCGTACGTCGGTAGCGGACGACGGAGCGCTCGGCAAACCATCGTTGGTCAGCCCGAGCTGGTCGCCGACACTGAGCAAGCGCATCGCCGGCACCACCACCTGTGCCGACTGCTGCGGGTTGCCGGCATCCTGGCGCAGGAACAGCAGGACATCGACGTAGTCCCCCGGCGTCAACTGGCCGCCGGCGCCGATGACCTCATCCACGGCGACCGCCAGGGCGCGCTCATCGGGACGGATCATCCGTGCCAGGGGGCCGCCGGACTCGAAACTCTCGTCGCTGAGCCAGGTGCCCGCCTTCAAGGGGCGCCAGGGAATGCGGTCCACGGCCTGTTGCAGGGAGCTCAGGCTGCCGGCCGGTGCGGTACGCAGCCGTTCGACGGTCAGGTCGGCCGCCGTCAGGGGAACAAAAGGGGGAACATCATGGGCCAGTACCACCACCGACTGACGGATCGCATCCTCCGCGCCGCCCACGGTTTTATCCACGGATGTGGCCACCGGCGCGTTGGCTGGCGCCGCAGGTGCCGGCTGACGGCTCAGCCTCAAGCCCCAATAACCGACCACAATGGCCGCGATCAAGAACAGGGCGGCCAGCCCCATGGTAACGCGACTGTTCACGACGGCTCTCCCTATCCTGCTACGCCCAAGGCCATGAAACCTTCGCAATCAGGCAGCTATGAACATCAACTATTTCGCTATTGGACGGTAGCGCAGCTAGGACAAAACGCCATTACCGATCGAAAAATACCTCTCGAAAGAATGGAAAAAAACTGTTTTTTTGCCATCACTCCTTGAACTAATACTTTGTAATTAAACCGTTCTTACAGTTGTAGAGCGGCGTGTTGTTGACAATGCTGATGATGAGCTAGGCAAATCGTTTCGCGAGCCTGCTGCAACGGCGCTTTCCCAGCGCAAGGAGAAACCAGATGTTGCATGAAGCGATCCTCAAACTGGTTGTAAAACTGCAGATATTCCTGCAGGAAAAAGACGGCGCCTCCGGTATTGAATATGCCATCGTAGCCGCGATGGTCGCGGTTGTGATTGCCGCTTTCATCGGCCCCATCGGCACCCGGATCACCGCCATCTTTAATGCTATCGAAGCCGCCGTCGTTTCCACCTGACAGAACCCTGACCTCGTCTGAACAAAGAGGCGCTACACTAAGAAACGAACTCAGTGACAGGTATGGTCCCATGAACGCCTCTTCCCCCCCACGCCAACAGCTCCTCCTCGTGGACGACGAAGAGGACGCCCTGCTCGAATTGGCCGAGTTGCTGGAGGGGGAGGGCTTTTGCTGCTTCACCGCCACCTCGGTCAAGCTGGCGCTCTCGCACCTGACCCATCACCCGGATATCGCCCTGGTGATCACAGACCTGCGCATGCCGGAAGAAAGCGGCATGTCGCTGATCAAGCGCCTGCGTGAACACACCTCGCGCCAGCACCTGCCAGTGATCGTCACGTCCGGCCATGCCGACATGGACGACGTCAGCGATATGCTGCGGCTCCAGGTGCTGGACCTGTTCCGTAAACCCATCTACCACGTGCGCCTGCTGGAAACCCTCAACAACCTGTTTCCGCAGCCCAGGATGCATCTGGTCAACCCTTCTTGATGGACTGTCTGGACAACCTTCGGGTGCGCCTGTAAAACCTGCTCCCTGCTAGTGCCGCGCACTAGTCGGCTTATTCATCAGGGGTACCTATGCAGGTAGAAAGTTTTTTTGAATGGCTGGGCCAGGCACTAGGCTCGGTGATTCGCTTTATCATTGATGGCCTCAGCAGCTTTTTCCATGCGCTGACCCATGCCGGCGGTAACTTTATCGACGGCTTCGCCCGCTCCCTGGGCATGAGCCCCTCGTTCTTCAGCATCCTGATCCTGATCCTGGGCCTGATGCTGCTCTACTCGGCGATCCGCGCCTTCATGCGGGCCTCGATCATCCTCGGCATCATCTGGCTGGTGCTCGGGCTCTGGCTGTTGAGCTGGGTCGTTCACTAGTCGCTACAATGCTCGCTCTTTCAAGGAGCCCGCATGTCCCCCCTGATCGCTGACTGGCGAGACCGCCCGACTCACCGTCGGGTCTGGGCGCTCGCCGCGCCCATGATCCTGTCGAATATATCCGTCCCCCTGGTGGCCCTGGTCGACAGCAGCGTGATCGGCCACTTGCCCCACGCCCACCAACTCGGTGCAGTGGCGGTCGGGGCCAGCCTGTATATCTTTCTCGCCTGGGCCATGGGTTTCCTGCGCATGGGCTCCACCGGTTTCGCCGCACAGGCCGCCGGACGTGGAGACGGCGCGGCATTGCGCCAGGTGCTCACCCAGGGACTGCTGCTGAGCCTGGTGCTGGCGCTGTTCCTGGGGGCCATCGCCGTGCCGTTCAGCCAAGTGGCGCTGACCTTCATGCAACCCTCGCCCGAGTTGCACGAATTGACCCTGGACTTCTTCCACATCCGGCTCTTCGGGCTGCCGGCGGCGCTGGCCAGCTATGCCCTGGTCGGCTGGTTTCTCGGCACCCAGAACGCCCGCGCACCGCTGGCCATTTTGCTGACCACCAACCTGGTGAATATTGCCCTGAACCTTTGGTTTGTCCTCGGGCTGGACTGGGGTGTGGTCGGTTCGGCCCGGGCCTCGGTGATCGCCGAATGGACCGGCGCCCTGCTCGGCCTGAGCCTGACCGGCAAGGCCCTGCGCGCCTACCCCGGGCGGATCGCCTGGGCAGCACTCAAGCTATGGCAGAGCTGGCGCCCGTTGCTGACGGTGAACCGCGATATCTTCATTCGCAGCATGGCGCTGCAATCGGTGTTTTTCCTGATCACCGTCCAGGGCGCACGCCTGGGCGATGCCACCGTCGCGGCCAACGCCCTGCTGCTCAATGGCCTGCTGCTCACCGCCCACGCCCTGGACGGACTGGCCCATGCCGTGGAGGCGCTCTGTGGCCATGCCATCGGCGCCCGCGATCGCGACACGCTGCGGCGTTCCCTGGTGGTCGCGGCCGGTTGGTCGCTGCTGGCAAGCCTGGGCTTCGCACTGCTGTTCCTGCTCGGCGGCCACCTGTTCGTCAGCCTGCAGACCGATATCCCCAGCGTGCGCGAGATTGCCTTCGGCTACCTGCCTTACCTGGCGCTGTTGCCGCTGATCGCGGTCTGGAGCTACCTGCTCGACGGCCTGTTCATTGGTGCCACCCGCGCCCGGGAAATGCGCGACAGCATGCTGCTCAGCGTACTCCTCAGCCTGCCTTGCGCCTGGTGGCTGAGCCGCTTTGGCAATCACGGCCTGTGGATAAGTTTCCTGCTGTTCATGGCCCTGCGCAGCCTGACCCTGGGACTCTATGCCGTGAAGCTGCGGCGCAATGACGGCTGGTTCAGCGGCGCCACCCACTGAGTCACCCCATCGCAACCCAACCCAGCGGCTGATCAAGCTGAACCAATGCTGAACAGGGGTTGAAGTTATCAACCCTGGATTGAAGGGAATAGGACGTACTCCATGCTTGAGCGGCGGCTTTTCGAGTCTTCAGGGTATAGGACCATGAGTCAATTGTAGGTTAGACGTTACTGGGCTACTCAGTTAAAAAATGGCTAAACCCATTGGAAATATTGACCTTCCAAGTCCACATGCACCAGTTCAGGTTCACATTTTCACTTTAATATCTATTTATTGATACAAATCATCCTGACTGAAAGAGTTGCCTGCGCGCGGCCATCAATCAGTGTTGCCGGGGAAAAGCCTGCTTTTTTTCGAGCGTAGTAGGTGCTAGCATTTGATGGCTTTTTGATATCCAACTTAAGTGGGTATTAACTTCAAGCTTTTGGTAAATCCGAATTTTAGCGACAACGCCTTTTGCATGTATCAGCCTGCTCAAGGCGGGTTCAGCGTGCCTGTCATAGCACGATGTACCGCCCTCTTTCGTGAATGCTATTGAGTTGAGATGCCTGACCGTAATGCAAGGAGCGCGTTTCACCTGAGACGCTACAGCCCACAGGAAGTGAAAACAGTGACATTGCCTCAATTCGCCGACATCGCCCAACTCTCGGATTTCGCCGTCAGTGCCAAGCGTCCCAGGCACCTGTCGGGGCTGTCCTGACCGCCAGCAACAGAACATGTGAACATTGCCGTTTGCGGGCGGTTTATGATTTTATTTTTTTAACTTGAGGGAACAAATTGAAAATCAATCAGATGGCAATCTTCGCAGCCACTGCAGCGTTGTGCACAACGGCATTCGCCGGAACAGACGACATAAAAGCATCGAATAACCAGTTTGAAGTCCAAGCCATTTCCACGAAAGTCGACTACAAGGAAACTAACGACGGGAGAGGAGGTAGTCTTGCCGGAACGTATTATACGGAAAGCGGTCACATCCCTGGCTTTGCATTATCTTTTTCCATGATGAATGACCTGCTGCTGGATAACGACTACCTTCAACTTCAGTACAACAAGAGCGACGGAAATACCGATACCAAGGGCGTACTCAAGCCAACCAGAATTTACGGCACTGCCATTGGCCAGGCGGGTTCAACCATTTCCGACTACAGTCTGCGGTGGGGAAAAGGGTTTGCGCTTGACGGGGTGTTCATGATCACTCCTTACGGCGAACTTGGCCGTCATGAACAGCAGATCAAATCCAGTTCCGATTCAACTTTTACCCACAGCTGGTATGGCGCCGGTACGCTCATTCAATATTCGCCTCTTTCCCATTTGGTGTTTACTGCCAATGCCTTGATCGGGCGCACGTTCGCGGCAGACTATAATCAGAATGGCCCTAATGCCTTTTCTGGTGCGCTCGGAGATTCCAATCTGTATAAGGCCGGCTTATCTACAGATTATGCATTCACGAAAAACCTTCATGGAAATGTGGGTATCGATTACACATCCTTTAAATATGGCAGCAGTGCCACGCACAGAATTCTGAACGGAGAGGCTGTATGGATGCCCGAGAGCCGGACCGACGATACAACTTTCAAGATCGGGATTGGCTACGCTTTTTAAGCAGTGGGCCGAATGATTCAAACACCAGGGGCAGCCACATGAAAGAAGAGACAACCAAACTTTTGCAAGCTACCGCCAAGGCTCGAAAAGTTCTACTGATTTTGTCGATCATATGGTTCACCGCCGTTCGGCGCCATCAGGACTTCTACCCGGAGATACAGATCAGCTCGCTGCAGGAGGTCATGATTTCACTAGCGCCCCCCATGGTGATCATTATCTTGGCGTGCATCTGGTATCGAGTCTTCAAGTACAAACCTGAGAAATGACCCAGGCAAACTTGGCGCGATGAAGCCGATCAACCGTGGCCTGCACCCCAGGTACGGCGCAGGTTTTCCAGGCGTTCGACAGGAGAGTCCCCCAACGGGTCCGTCGGAATGGGCTCCGCGGGATACTCCGCACGCAGATGCAGCCAGCCATCAAGCAGGCCGTACTCGCGAAAGCCCTGGGCGATGCCCTCCTGCACATGGCACCAGGTCCGGTCGTATTCATGCCCGCTGCAGCGGCTCCACTGATAGGCGTGGCGCTCCAGCAGGCAGGTCTGCAGACGACGCCGCTGGCGGCTGTCCAGGACCGGCGGCGCACCGAGGACATCAACCTCGAGTCCGGGGTTGAACAGTTGCTGCCAGCCGACACTGCCAATGGCCCGGTCCGCCCAGGTCCCGCCATGCCAGTACAGACAGCGGATGGGGCCGAGCCAGCCGCTCAGTTCGCGCGGGTCCGATGAGTCGAAGAGATAGCTCGCGGTCTGCGGGTTGTAGTAACTGAGCAAGCCTCGATGCTGCTCGTCGAAACCCACCACCAGTATCTGCCGCAAGTGGGCCAGCAACGCCTGCACCGGCGCCCGGGTATGCAGGAACAAGCCCGGCCAGAGACTCGGGTTGGCCTGGCTGAGGCGGCTCAACGGGCAATCCTCGGCCAGTTGCAACAGGCGCGGAGCGACTTCCCCCAGACCCTGAAACGGCGTGCCTTCGAACAGGTTGTACGCCAGGTAGTGCGCGTAACGTTGCTTCAGCGCCTCGACTACCCCCGGGGCACCGGGCACATCCAGCAGCAACCACTGGCTGCAATCGTCCGTCGTCTTCATGACAGGCCCCTTCGCGGGAGTACACCCCGACAGACACAATCCTGCACCGCGCAGTGACGCTCGCTGCCGCCCATGGGCTGCCCGCACAGCAACACCAGCGGATAACCGGCGTGCAGGGATTCGAGAATCGGCTCCCGACGCGGACGTTGCGCGCCAGCGGGCAGCGGCCTCGGCAACCGGACATCGGCACGCATGACAATTCGCGGTGCTTGCGCATCGCCGTCCTGAAAGCGCACCCACACCGCCATACCCACCATCAGTGCCGAGCCGTTTTCCTCGCATTCACGTTGCAGCGAGCGAGCCAACGGCAACCAGCAAGGCGCCTGGGACGAAGCACTGCATTGGGAAAAGGCGTCGATGCGCACCGCCACCCGCCCTGTTTCGTCGCGAAAGGTCCCCTGCTCGTCGACGTCGACCACCTGCGCCCGGAACAGCCCCGATAACACCGGGCCGGGCCTGCGCCTTCGGGAGCGAAACGCCACCTCCCAGGACGTCGCCGCAAAGGCATTGCCATAACGCACCCGCGGCCCGGTGTCCGCCAACTCACCGGGCAGGCTGTCGCCACGATGGCTAAGCCGGGTCACCAGCCACAACCGATTCCAGGCCGCACAAGGATGGCCGGAAACGGGCAGGTAGGCACCGCTGGCCAGGCCGGGCAGATCGCTTTCGCCCTCCGCCACCTGAGCCCCACGGCCGCCACGACGGCGGCCGCCAGCGGCCAGCGTGACGCAAAAATCGAGTACACCCGGGCCCGCCTCATGGGCGAAGCGCGCCTGTGGGGCTCGCCGAAACGCCCCCTGGTGATCGGCAAAGACCAGCAAGTGCACGTCCCGACTGTGCTGGAAATGATAGTGGATGCCCTCCTCCGCGCAGAGCCGCTGCACAAACGCCAGGTTTGACTCCTCGTACTGAACGCAACAGGCACGCCGGGCATAGTGACCCTTGAGCGAGAAACGCACGGCATCGTCGCCCAGGCCATGTTCCTCGAGCACCCGGGCGATGATCGCCGGAACCGAGCAGTGCTGGAACAGGCGCCGGCTCACCCGCTGCGCCAGGCACCCCAGGCGCGGCCCCAGGGACAGGCGGCAATGGCCCCGCGCCAAGCCCCGTAGCGTCAGGTTGACGCCCTGTATCTGCGCGTGAAAACCGGCGTTCTCGGTCCCCAGCGCCAGGTAGCAACTGCGGTACATCAACCCGGCCAGGTCCAGTTCGCCTTCCTCGTCGAGGACATCCAGCTCAAAGACAAACAGCTCGTCGATCGCCTCCGTGCCGCTAAAGGCAGTGACAATCAGGGGATGGGACAAGCCCGCTACATCCAGCCGAAAAAACGGCTCGCTGACTGGATCGAACATTGGCTTTCCTCATACGTGGCACCGACAGGGATTCTCGCCGAGAGACAAGGCCGAGTAGAGGGCCGAAGCAGCGTTAGAGAAAAGACCTACGCAAAACACAGAACAAGGGAAGCCATCGCCTTGACTTCAGGGCATAAAAAACCCACCTCGGTGGGTGGGTTTTTCACAAAAGGACATTACCTACAAGCTCACAGGAAAAAACCAAACTCAAACAAGGCATTTTCCTGGGAACTATTGGCGCGCCTTATGAGGACAGGTACGAGGAGCGGGTCAAGCCCAGGCGCAGGGCATCCAGGTACTGGGTACGCTCCTTGACGCTGATGTTCGCGCTGGCGACTTTGTCGCGGTAGTGCGTCATCAGTTCCTCCGGCGACAAGTGCACATAACGCAGCATGTCCTCGATGGTGTCGTGGGTTTCGATACCGGCGTGGTACACGCTGCCATCCGGGTTCTGGTAGATGTTCACCGAGTCGGTGTCACCGAACAGGTTGTGCATGTCACCGAGAATTTCCTGGTAGGCGCCCACCAGGAAGATCCCCAGCAGGTAGTCCTCACCCTCGTTCAGGGCGTGCACCGGCAGGCTGGTTTCGATGCTCTGCTCATCGACGTATTGCTTGATCTTGCCGTCGGAGTCGCAGGTCAGGTCTTGCAGCACGGCGCGGCGCAGCGGCTCTTCGTCGAGACGGTGCAGCGGCAGGATCGGCAGGACCTGGCCAATGGCCCAGGTGTCCGGCAGGCTCTGGAATACCGAGAAGTTGCAGATGTACTTGTCGGCCAGCTTGTCGTTGAGTTCATCGAGCACCTGGCGGTGCGAACGCTGACGGGCCTTCAACGAGTTGTGCAGGCGCCGGCACACGGCGAAATAGCATTGCTCGGCCAGGGCTTTCTCGGCCAGGGTCAGCTTGCCATCGGCGTACTGGGTCGCCACGTCGCTCATGTAGTGGGTGGCGCGCCAGTAGGTTTCGGTGACCATCTCGATATCGGTCGGCCCCAGCAGCTCCACCAGCCACTGCACGGTTTCCGGCAGGTTCTCGGGCTGGTCGATGTGCGGCACGTCGTCGTTGTGTTTCTCGACGTCGGTCACCTGCACCACCAGCATGGCGTGGTGGGCGGTCAGCGAACGGCCGCTTTCGGAGAAGATGTTCGGGTGCGGCAGGTTCTGCGCATCGCAGAATTCCTTGAGCATGCCGACCACGACACCGGCGTAGTCATCCATGTCGTAGTTGATCGAGCTGGCGTTGCGCGAGTGGGTACCGTCGTAGTCCACGCCCAGGCCGCCGCCGACGTCGATATGGTCCACCGGCAGGCCGAGGTTGCGCAGTTCGCCGTAGTAGCGGATCGCTTCCTTGAAACCGTACTGGTAGTCCGCCAGGTTGGCGATCTGCGAACCCATATGGAAGTGCAGCAGGCGAATGCCCTGGTCCAGGCCCGCGTCGCGGAAGCGCTCGACCACCGACAGCAACTGCGCCGCCGAGAGACCGAACTTGGACTTCTCGCCGCCGGTATCGGCCCACTTGCTCGAGGCCAGGGACGACAGGCGCACCCGCAGGCCGATCCGTGGCTTGACCTTGAGGGCCGCGGCCTCTTCGATCACCAGCTCGACCTCGGATTCTTTCTCGATCACGATAAAGACCGTGTGACCGAGCTTCTGGCCCATCAGCGCCAGGCGGATGAACTCGCGGTCCTTGTAGCCGTTGCAGACGATGGTGCCGCCCTTCGGCGCCAGGGCCAGCACCGCCAGCAACTCCGGCTTGGAGCCGGCTTCCAGGCCGATGGAGACGTTCTGGGTGGCGATGATGTTCTCGATCACCGCCTCCTGCTGGTTGACCTTGATCGGGTAGAGCGCGGTGTATTTGCTCTGGTATTCCAGACGTTCGATGTTGGCGTCAAAGGCCCCGGTCAGCTGGCGGACGCGGTCCTGCAGGATATCCGGGAAGCGCACCAGCAACGGCAAGGACAAACCGCTCTTGCGCAGTTCGTCGACCTGCTCGAAGAGGTCGATGGGCGAACTGCTCGGGCCGTTCGGACGAACCTCGACGCGACCGGCGTCATTGATCGCGAAATACCCGGCCCCCCAATGGCGAATCCCATAAACACTGCGGCTGTCCGCAACTGTCCATTGGCTGCCATCGTCTTTGCGTGTGCGTCGTACGGACATCGAAGTCCCCTATAAAGAAGTCAAATAGCGCCACCTGGGTCCAGGCTGCGCGCAGTCTAAAGAATGAAAATGACGATTCGCCTGCATGCAAGGGACTAAGACCTTGAATCCAGCACCGAGTTTAGAAACTGTTCGGGAACAGGCTCTGTGAAAACCATGGGGACGACAGCCCGGCTTCGTTCATCCGGGCCGATGGGTCAACTTCACGGTGGTTTTCACAGAGGCTGCTAGCCGCCGGACTTCTTCGCCTTGAAACCGTGCTTTTCCAGCTCGGCCAGCAGCAACTCGACGTGATCGCCCTGGATCTCGATCACGCCATCCTTCAAGGCACCACCGGTTCCACAGCGTTTCTTCAACGCGGTCGCCAGGTCCTTGAGGGCGTCTTCGGCCAAGGGCACGCCGGTGACAGTGGTCACCGTCTTGCCGCCACGGCCCTTGCTTTCGCGACGCACGCGGGCAATGCCGTCACCGGCAGGAAGAACGTTTTGTTTGCAGATACAGGCCGCCACCGGCTGGCTACAGTCCGGGCAATGTCGACCTGCGTCGGTGGAAAACACCAGGCCACCGAGGGCGGCGAAGGATGCGGCTTTTTTGGCCACCGGCAATCCTCTTGGGAGGACTAAAGACTGGTCACACCCCCGGGAGGGGCCTGCGACCGCGAAGCCCCACTCAGGCAGGGGCAGCGCAACTGCGGCGGGCAACGCCGCCGCAGCTTTGAAAGTCGCGCAGTGTAACGGCAAAAAGCCCCCGGCCCAATAGCCAAACAGCGCCAATTGATGAAGCTTTTGCGACGTCGCTGCCGCGTTATTGCAGATAACGTTTCAACGCCGCCAGGGAGTCCGGGCAGTAGGGCTTTTCCAGGGTTTCACGCAGGGCCTGGTCGACCGGGACAAAACGCGCCTCGAGTACCTCTTCCGGCTGCAGCCGCAGCGGCCCGTCCCAGACCGCGCTGAACACCGCGCACCAAAGCCGGTTGCCCGGCTGATCGAAGAAGAAGTGCTCGTGCTCGGTCAGCGGCACGCCACTGACCCCCAGCTCTTCTTCCAGCTCGCGGGCAGCGGACTCGGCATAACTTTCGTCGGCCTGGACCATGCCGCCGGCGGCCACATCCCAGTAACCGGGGTAGATGGCCTTGCTCAAGGTCCGCCGGTGCACGCACAGCTCACCGGCGGAGTTGAACAGCAGGATATAGGTGCCGCGCCCGATCAGGCCGCGCTCGCGCAACTCGATTCGGGCCAGGGCGCCGAGCAACTGGTCATCGGCGTCGACCCAGGCGATCTGTTCGGCGTCGGAGGCCGCGCGGTGCAGGGCCTCCTGCGAAGCGTTATCCATGGCTCAGCCCTGGTTCAGCAGTTGGCGCAAATCGATCACCGCCGCGTTGGCCCGGGAAATATAGTTGGCCATGACCAGCGAGTGGTTCGCCAGGATACCGAAGCCGCTGCCATTGAGGATCATCGGGCTCCAGATCGGCTGCTGTGAGGCCTCCAGTTCACGAATGATCTGGCGCACGCTGACCGTGGCGTTCTTCTTCGCCAACACGTCGGCGAAGTCGACCTCGACAGCCCGCAGCAGGTGCGACAGTGCCCAGGCCTGGCCGCGTGCCTCATAGAACACGTTGTCGATCTGCAACCACGGGGTTTCGACGATTTCCTCATCGACCTGCGGCGCTTGCCCCGGGATCACGCTTTCGGTTTTCAGCGCGGTGTTCAGCTTGACCCGCCCGACACTGGCCGACAGGCGCTGGGACAGCGAGCCGAGACGGGTCGCGACATCGCCGAGCCAGTTGTTCAGGTTGTCGGCGCGAGCATAGAACAGTGCATTGTTCTGGTTCGGATCGGACAAACGGGCCTGGTAGCGGCTCAGGGAATTGATCCCTTCCTGATATTCCGACTCGCTGGACGGCAGCATCCAGCTCTTGTTGTCGAAGTTGAAGCGCGGCTCGGCCTTGGCCAGATCGGCATCTTCAGCCGATTGCGACTGGGAACGGGCGAAGTCCTTGCGCAGGGCACGGGTCATGTCGCGGACCTGGACCAGCACGCCGTATTCCCAGCTGGGAATATTGTCCAGCCAGACGCCCGGCGGAAAACGGTCGTTGGACAGGTAGCCACCGGGCTTGTGGAGCAAGGTGCCGGCCACGGTCTTGAGGGTTTCCACCGTGGTATAGCCGACCACCATCTTGCGGCCTTCCTTCTCGGCGGCCAGCTGGGCGTTCTGCTGCACCGCAAACAGCGGCGGCTCCTGGCTCCAGTACCAACCGATGAGGATCGTGGTCAGCAGGTACAAGCCCAGCAGGGTCGCCAGTGCACGACTGAACAGCATCCCGCGAAAATAACCCCGGGTCGCCGACTTGGGTTCGGCGGCGCGCTCCGGCGCGCTGTCTTCGCGTTTTTTCCAGTCCAGCATGGCTCTATCCTTTTCCTGAATTCATCGGTTCGACCACAACCCTGCTCCATCGTGCCTTTCCTGTCATTGCGCAAGGTCAAGGGCACGGCAGCGTTGCCATCCGTGCGAGCACTATAAATCAAGCCCCGGCAGGGCGCCTCCCCGATACGACCTCTCCGGTCTTGTTGTGGGATCCAACCCAGCGAAACCGGTGGGTCACCAAATGAATCAGCTTAATTGACGGATGACACCGCCATTGACGAAAAGAGCTGCTAGCATAGAGCCATCAGTCGACCCCAGCCGTTCCCCTCACTAGTAGTCAGGACATGACCGAGCCAGAAGACCCCAGCCGCGAGCGCCTCAAGCAGCACTTTGCCCAGCGGGTCATCCATCAGGCCCGGCAAATCCTCGAGATCTGGCAACGCCTGCAACGCAGCGAATGGTCGAGCACCGACATGTCCGAGCTGAGCGAAGCCAACCTGCGCCTGCTGCGCTTCGCCGAACGTTTCGAACAACCTGAACATACCCAACTGGCCCACCATATCAGCCAGTCCCTGGAAGCCGTCGAGGCCAACCGCGGACGCCTGAGCAGCGGCCTGATCAGCGAACTCAATCGCCTGATGCAGCGCCTGTCGCGTACCGGCCTGCGCCACGGCGACCAGCTCGACCAGACCTTCCTTCCGCCGCTGCGCAAACCGGTCTACGTGATGCTGCAAGACCACGACCGCGGCGAGCGCCTGGCCAAGCAACTGGAATTCTTCGGCCTCAGTGCCCAGTCGCTGGAAAGTGTCGCGGCGTTCCGCTCGTCGATGGCCGAACGCCTGCCCTCGGCGATCATCATGGACGTCGACTTCAGTGGCGCCGGCATGGGCCTGCACCTGGCCGCCGAAGCGCAACTGGGTCTGGAGCAGAAGCTGCCGCTGTTGTTCTTCAGCCACCACGAAACCGACACCCCGACGCGCCTGGCCGCCGTGCGCGCCGGCGGCCAGGAGTTCCTCACCGGGACCCTGGAAGCCTCCAGCCTGCTGGAGAAAATCGAGATCCTCACCTGCGTCGCCCAATACGATCCGTACAAGGTGCTGATCATCGACGATTCGCGGGCCCAGGCACTGCACACCGAACGCTTGCTCAACAGCGCCGGGATCGTCACCCGCACGCTGATCGACCCGATCCAGGCCATGGCCGAACTGGCGGATTTCCAGCCGGACCTGATCATCCTCGACATGTACATGCCGGCCTGCACCGGCACGGAACTGGCCAAGGTGATCCGCCACAACGACCGCTATGTCAGCGTGCCGATCATCTACCTGTCGGCCGAAGACGACCTGGACAAGCAGCTCGACGCCATGAGCGAAGGCGGCGACGATTTCCTCACCAAGCCGATCAAGCCGCGCCACCTGATCACCACCGTGCGCAACCGCGCCGCCCGCGCCCGCAACCTCAAGGCGCGGATGGTCCGCGACAGCCTCACCGGCCTGTACAACCACACCCATATCCTGCAGCTGCTCGAAGACTGCAGCTTCCGCGCCCGCCGCGAATGCAAGCCGCTGAGCTTCGCGATGCTCGATATCGACCATTTCAAGCGGGTCAACGACAGCCACGGCCACCCCATGGGTGACCGGGTGATCAAGAGCCTGGCGCTGTTTCTCAAGCAACGCCTGCGCAAGACCGACTTTATCGGTCGTTATGGCGGCGAAGAGTTCGCCATCGTCATGCCCGACACCGATCTCGAGTCGGCTTATAAAGTGCTGGATGAGATTCGCCAGCGCTTCGCCGAAATCCACTACCCCGCGCAACCGCAGGATCTGTGGTGCACCTTCAGCGCCGGGGTGGTGGAACTGCAGGCCGATTCCGACGCCCTGATGATGGCCAGCCAGGCCGACGAAGCGCTCTACCGCGCCAAACATGCCGGACGCAACCGCGTGCAAGCGGCACGGCAAAGTGCCAGCTTTTCATCGGATTCCACTGACTCAGTCATGACTCTGTAACAAAACAGCAATAACTTCAGGCACTTACCACTTTTTGTCGTGGATAGAATCCTGAATGCGCCTGAAGCTGCTGACCAACCTCAACACCCTGCTGCTCGTCGCCGTCTGCCTGGCGCTCGGAGCCACGCTCTGGTGGTCGCAGCAGGCGCTGGAACGCCCCTACCAATTGATGGAGCGTTACCTCAGCCTGTCGCAACAGTTCCAGAACCAGGCAGCGCGCAATATCGAAGACTACCTGGGCAGCGGCGACGCCTTGCGCCTGAGCAGTGCCAACCAGGCCATCGAGCAGCTGGAAAAACAGCTCGGCGCCCTGCCGCCGGACCTGACCGCGACCCTGCGTCCGAGCCTGGCCGCCCTCAACGACTTCAGCAAGACCGACCTGCTTGCCGCCGGCAAGCTGGCCGGCGACCCGCAGGCCCTGCTGCTCCAGGCCGAACGCGAGCTGGGCGGTAACCTCGATCAACTGAGCCAGTACGCCATCCAGGCCAAGACCCCGGAAGCGGCCGCCTACCTGCCCCTGTTGCTGACGGCCTCGTCGCACCTGGCCAAGCTGAGCCTGGCGCGGGACAAACTGGTCAGCAGCGGACGCAGCGAACTGGCCGCCGATGTCGAGCGCGAACTGGCGAGCATTCGCGGCCAGGCCGAACAGCTCGAAGCCCTGCCCCTGCTGGGTGTGACCGCCAGCAGTGAATCCAGCACCGACGACTTCAGCGCCATGATGGGCCTGGAAAACACCGAAAAGGCCGTGGTCCAGGACACCGGCGTCGACCTCAAGCGCGAACTGCACAGCCTGCTGACCCGTTACCCGGCGGAACTGAGTCGCACCCGCGAGCAGATCCAGAAGCGCGCGGACCTGGCGGCGGCGACCCACCTCAAGATCAGCGCCGTACAACAGGCGATTGCCGGGCTGGAGCCGGAGGTCCGCGCCCAGCATGGCAAGATCCAGGGCGACGTGCGGATGATGCAGGGCTTGATGATCGGCCTGATCCTGCTGATCGCCCTGTTGATCGATACCCTGCAGCGCAAGCTGTCGCGGGTCCTGACCAACCTCGCGCCGGCGCTGTCGACCTGGGCCGAAGGCGATTTCAGCCGGGATATCCAGCTGGGCAAGACCAATCGCGAACTGCATGACATCGAAGCCTCGCTGAACCGCCTGCGCGCCTATCTGGTGGACCTGGTCGGCACTATCCGGCAGAACGCCGAGGAAGTCGCCGGCAGCAGCCGCGCCCTGGCCGACCTCAGCGGCGGCCTGCACAGCGGCGCCGAGCGCCAGGCCGGCGACACCGCGCAGATCCGCGACGCCCTCGGCGAGCTGGAAGCGACTATCCAGCAAGTCGCCGGTGACGCCAGCCAGGCCGCCGATGCCAGCCGCAGTGCCGGCAGCGCGGTGGAACACGGCCAGCAGGTCATCGGCCTGAGCCTCACCGGTCTGCACGCACTTGTGGGGGAAGTCCAGGGCAATGCGCAGATGATCGAGAAACTCGCCGAGGAATCGGCCACCATCGGCGGCGTGCTGACGGTGATTCGCTCGATTGCCGACCAGACCAACCTGCTGGCCCTCAATGCCGCCATCGAAGCCGCCCGCGCCGGGGAAATGGGCCGTGGTTTCGCCGTGGTCGCCGAAGAGGTGCGCAGCCTGGCACAACGCACGGCCGGGGCCACGGGCGAGATCCAGACCCTGATCGCCGGCCTGCAGAGCGCCGCGCGGCAGTCGGTGGAAGGCATGCGTGCGCAGGTCGAACATGCCGAGGCCACGGCCAGTCAGGCCCAGGCGGCGGACGGTGCACTGGACAAGATCGTCGGCGCGATCCAGACCATCGCCGAGACCGCGGTGCGCATCGCCGATGTCACCGCCCAGCAAAGCGGCGCCGTCAGCGAAATCCGCGATCACAGCGAACGTATTCACCAGTTGGGTGGCGACAACCTGCTGCGCATCGGCGAGGGCCGCAGCCAGGGCGAACACCTGCTGGTACTGGGCGGGCAGTTGCGTACCGCGGTGCAGGCCTTTCGCGTCTGAACGGGCGCCACAAAGCGCTTCCGCCCGCCCGTTCCCTCGTCGGCAACGGCAGCAAAATCACCGCCGTAAGAGGGCATCGACGAAACCGCTGCGGCGAACTTCGTCGAACCTGTCGCGGAGACGAATGACCGGATCCGGCAAATCAGTCATAAATTTCGCGCGAACATCGGACATCGTGCTGGCTATTGCAGGTAACTGGACAGTCGCCAAAGCTTTCCGGCATAGTCGGCCCGCACCGACAACTGCACGTGAATAACAAGGAACAACCGATGGCGACCCTACTGGTTCTGCACGGACCCAACCTGAACCTGCTCGGCACCCGCGAGCCGGGTGTCTATGGCGCGGTGACGCTGCCCGAGATCAACCAGGACCTGGAGCGTCGGGCCCGCGAAGCCGGGCACCATCTGCTGTACCTGCAAAGCAACGCCGAGTACGAACTGATCGACCGGATCCACGCGGCCCGTGGCGAAGGCGTGGACTTCATACTGATCAATCCAGCGGCTTTTACGCACACAAGTGTCGCATTACGTGACGCGCTGCTGGCGGTGAGCATCCCATTCATCGAAGTGCATTTGTCGAACGTGCACAAACGCGAACCTTTCCGCCATCACTCCTACTTTTCAGATGTTGCTGTGGGAGTGATCTGCGGCCTTGGCGCCAGCGGTTACCGACTGGCCCTGGAGGCCGCCCTGGAACAGCTTGAATCACAGGCTAAACACCCCTGACCGACCCTTGGGAGTTGACGATTAATGGATATCCGTAAAGTTAAGAAACTGATCGAATTGCTGGAAGAATCCGGTATCGACGAGCTCGAGATCAAGGAAGGCGAAGAGTCCGTACGCATCAGCCGCCACAGCAAGACCCCGGCGCAGCAGTACTACGCTCCGGCACCGATGCCCGCACCGGTTGCCGCCGCTCCGGCTGCCGCCCCAGTGGCCGCGGCCCCGGTTGCCGCAGCCGCCCCGGCGCTGAACGGCACCGTAGCCCGTTCGCCGATGGTCGGTACCTTCTATCGCAAATCCTCGCCTGCGGCCCCGTCCTTCGTCGAAGTCGGCCAGAGCGTGAAGAAAGGCGACACCCTGTGCATCGTCGAAGCGATGAAGATGATGAACCACATCGAAGCTGAAACCAGCGGTGTGATCGAATCCATCCTCGTCGAAGACGGCCAGCCGGTTGAGTACGACCAACCGCTGTTCACCATCGTTTGAAGCGCGGAGAGCCAACGATGTCGAATCCTGCGAAGTTGGAAAAAGTCCTGATCGCCAACCGCGGTGAAATTGCACTGCGGATCCTGCGCGCCTGCAAGGAACTGGGGATCAAGACCGTCGCCGTCTACTCCAAGGCCGACAAGGAGCTGATGCACCTGGGCCTGGCGGACGAATCCGTGTGCATCGGCCCGGCGCCTGCCGCCCAGTCCTACCTGCACATCCCGGCCATCATCGCGGCCGCGGAAGTGACCGGTGCCACGGCGATCCACCCGGGCTACGGCTTCCTCGCGGAAAACGCCGACTTCGCCGAACAGGTCGAGAAATCCGGTTTCGCCTTCATCGGCCCGCAAGCCGACACCATTCGCCTGATGGGTGACAAGGTTTCGGCCAAGCACGCCATGATCAAGGCCGGCGTACCGACCGTTCCCGGTTCCGACGGCCCGCTGCCGGAAGACGAGGAAGAAGCCCTGCGCATCGGCCGTGAAGTCGGCTACCCGGTGATCATCAAGGCCGCCGGTGGCGGTGGTGGTCGCGGCATGCGCGTGGTGCACAAGGAAGAAGACCTGATCTCCTCGGCCAAACTGACCCGCACCGAAGCTGGCGCGGCGTTCGGCAACCCGATGGTGTACCTGGAAAAATTCCTCACCAACCCGCGTCACGTGGAAGTCCAGGTACTGTCCGACGGCCAGGGCCACGCCATTCACCTGGGTGACCGCGACTGCTCGCTGCAGCGCCGCCACCAGAAGGTACTGGAAGAAGCACCGGCCCCGGGCATCGATGAAAAGTCCCGCCAGGAAGTCTTCGCCCGTTGCGTCAAGGCGTGCATCGACATCAACTACCGTGGCGCCGGCACCTTCGAGTTCCTCTACGAGAACGGCAACTTCTACTTCATCGAGATGAACACTCGCGTGCAGGTGGAACACCCGGTATCGGAAATGGTCACCGGCATCGACATCGTCAAGGAGATGCTCAGCATCGCCGCCGGCAACCCGCTGTCCTACACCCAGGACGACGTGGTGATCCGCGGTCACGCCCTGGAGTGCCGGATCAACGCCGAGGACCCGAAGAAGTTCATTCCGAGCCCGGGCACCGTCAAGCACTTCCACGCACCGGGCGGCAACGGCGTTCGCGTCGATTCGCACCTGTACAGTGGTTATGCGGTACCGCCGAACTATGACTCGCTGATCGGCAAGCTGATCACCTACGGCAAGGACCGTGACGAAGCCCTGGCGCGCATGCGCAACGCCCTGGACGAAATCGTGGTGGACGGGATCAAGACCAATATCCCGCTGCACCGCGACCTGGTTCGCGACGAAGGGTTCTGCAAGGGTGGTGTGAACATTCACTACCTGGAACACAAACTCGCCAACCAGTGAGTGCGTGATCCCGTCGACAAGGCCGCTTAATTGCGGCCTTGTCGTTTTTGAATACCGCCCAAGGCGCCGCTCAAGTAGACTTGCGCGTTTCTCGCAGCCCCAGCGGTTGCACACTCCATTTTTGCAAAGGTGCCCCGCCATGCCTTGGCTGCAAGTACGCCTGGCCATCAGCCCGGAACAAGCCGAAACCTACGAAGACGCCTTCCTCGAAGTCGGCGCCGTTTCGGTCACCTTCATGGATGCCGAAGATCAACCGATCTTCGAACCGGAACTCAATACCACCCCGCTGTGGTCCCACACCCACCTGCTGGCCCTGTTCGAAGGCGGCACCGAAGCGGCCAGCGTGCTCGCGCACCTGGAACTGCTGACCGGCGCACCGCTGCCCGAGCACCACAGCGAAGTGATCGAGGACCAGGACTGGGAACGCAGCTGGATGGACAACTTCGAGCCGATGCGCTTCGGCCGTCGCCTGTGGATCGTCCCGAGCTGGCACGCCGCGCCGGAACCGGAAGCGGTCAACCTGCTGCTCGACCCGGGCCTGGCCTTCGGCACCGGCACCCACCCGACCACCGCGCTGTGCCTGGAATGGCTCGACGGCCAGGACCTCAAGGACTGCAACGTCCTGGACTTCGGCTGCGGCTCGGGGATCCTGGCGATTGCCGCCCTGCTGCTGGGCGCCAGGGAAGCGGTCGGCACCGACATCGACGTCCAGGCCCTGGAGGCCTCCCGCGACAACGCCGGGCGCAACAACATCGCCGAAACGCTGTTCCCGCTGTACCTGCCGCAAGATCTGCCCCAGGTCCAGGCCGACGTGCTGGTGGCCAATATCCTCGCCGGGCCCCTGGTATCCCTGGCGCCGCAACTGTCCACCCTGGTCAAGCCCGGCGGTCGCCTGGCACTCTCGGGGATCCTCGCCGAACAAGGCGCGCAAGTCGCAGCCGCTTATGCCCAGGACTTCGACCTCGACCCGATTGCCGATCGCGATGGTTGGGTGCGCATCAGTGGTCGTCGGCGCTAGAATGGGCGCCTGCATGAACCGGATCGCCGCATGACCGACAGCTTCGTCACCCAGTGCCCGCATTGCCAGACCAGTTTCCGCGTCAGTCACGCTCAATTGAGCGTGGCCCGTGGTGTGGTTCGTTGCGGCTCCTGCCTGCAGGTGTTCAACGCTGCGCGACAACTGCTCGAACAACGTGCAGCCCGGGAAGCGGCGAGCGCCGCGGCTACTGCCGCGCCAGCAGCGGCACCAAAGCCGCTGCCACCCGCACCGCCAATGCCGCCACCGCCGCCTCCAGAACCGCCGCAACAGCCACGGGCCATCAGCCAGCGGCAGTGGTCGGCCGAAGAGCTGGACCTGGACAACCTCGACCTGGACGAAGAGCTGGCGCGCCTGGAACAACGGGAAATCCAGCCGACCAAGGCGTTCGGCCAGGACCGTGGTGGCAAGGGCGAGTCCCTCAGCGCCCGCCGCGACGGCCCGGACACGGAAGAAGAGCAATGGCCCGACAGCCTGTTCAGCGAACCGCCGGGCAAGCATCTCGACGCCACCCCGGCCGACGAGGGCGAAACAGCCCCGGCCAAGGCGCCGGAAAAGAAGGCCGAGCAACCCAAGTCGGCACGCACCGAGCCTTCGCTGTCCTTCGACCTCGCCAATCTGGACGACGAACCGCCGGTCCCGCGCCTGCAGCTTGAACACGACGAGTTGGAAGACGACACCTTCCATGCCCCACCGGCCGCCGAACCGGCCGACGATGAGCCCCTCGAAGACGAGCGCAGGAAACCCAAGGCCAAGCGCGAGCGCAACGAGCCCGGCCTGCACGACGACGTGTTGCTGGACCTGGTCGACGACCCGATCCAGCTCGACTGGCAACGCCGCCGCTCGCCCTGGGGCCGGCGCCTGCTCTGGCTGCTGCTGGTACTGCTGGCCGCCGGCGCGCTGGTCGGCCAATACGTCGGTTATCACTTCGACGAACTGGCGCGCCAGGACCAGTACCGCCCCTGGTTCCAGCAACTGTGCCCGGAAGTCGGCTGCAAGGTGCCGTCAAAAGTCGATATCGCCCGGATCAAGAGCAGCAATCTGGTGGTGCGCAGCCACCCGGACTTCGCCGGCGCCCTGGTGGTGGACGCGATCATCTACAACCGTGCGCCGTTCTCCCAGCCCTTCCCGCTGCTGGAGCTGCGCTTCGCCGACCTCAACGGCCATCTGATCGCCAGCCGCCGCTTCAAACCCGCCGAGTACCTGAGCGGCGACCTTGCCGGCCAGGGTGAAATGCCGCCGCAAACACCGATCCACATCGCCCTGGACATCCTCGACCCGGGCGCCAAGGCCGTGAACTACAGCTTGAGCTTCCACTCGCCCGAGTAACCCGGTGTCCATTGCCGGTGGCACGGCGGTTTTCTGGCGACAACCAAACCGCCAGCGATAACCGAATAACTGTTCAGATTTTATCCAATTTTGCCTTTATCCGGTCATCGAGAGCGGGTATCATGCCAACCCTTTTTCGAACTCTCATGATCCGGCCCCACAACAGGGAAGTCCTATGTCGGCGGTACGCATCGGCCCATATACATTGCAGAACGGCTTGATTCTCGCCCCCATGGCGGGCGTCACCGACCAGCCCTTTCGTCAGTTGTGCCGACGCTTGGGCGCGGGTCTTGTAGTCTCGGAAATGGTCACCAGCGACATGAGCTTGTGGAACAGCCGCAAATCGCGTCTGCGCATGATCCACGAAGGCGATCCCGAGCCCCGCTCGGTACAGATCGCCGGTGGCGACGCACAGATGCTGGCGGAGGCGGCCCGGGCCAATGTCGAGCTGGGTGCACAGATTATCGATATCAACATGGGCTGCCCGGCCAAGAAGGTCTGCAACAAGGCCGCCGGCTCCGCGTTACTGAAAGACGAAGCACTGGTGAGCGAGATCCTCCACGCCGTGGTTGCGGCGGTGGACGTACCGGTCACCCTGAAGATCCGCACCGGCTGGGACCGGGCGAACAAGAACGGCCTGACAGTGGCAAAAATTGCCGAACAGGCGGGCATCACGGCGTTGGCGGTGCATGGACGAACCCGTGCCGACCTGTATACCGGTGAAGCCGAGTACGACACCATTGCCGCGATCAAGCAGGCGGTGTCGATCCCGGTCTTCGCCAACGGCGACATCGATTCGGCCGAGAAAGCCCGGCACGTGCTGCACGCGACCGGTGCCGATGGCCTGTTGATCGGCCGGGCCGCCCAGGGGCGGCCGTGGATTTTTCGTGAGATCGAGCATTTTCTGCGTACCGGCGAAACCCTCCCGGCACCGGAGTTGTTCGAGGTGGAACGTATTCTGCTAGAGCATCTGGCCGCGTTGCATGCCTTCTATGGGGAGGTGATGGGTGTGCGTATCGCCCGCAAGCACGTCGGCTGGTATCTCGCAACCTTGCCGGGCGCCAAGGAGTTTCGCGCCCACTTCAATCGTGTGGAAGAAACGGAAGCACAGTGCGCCAACGTTCGTGAGTTCTTCGCCGAGCGTTACAAGAGCCTGGTGACAGGGGAAGGGAGAGGGGTGGCCGCATGACGATGATGACCGAGACTTTAGTGAGTGGAACAACGCCCGTGAGCGACAACGTCAATTTGAAACAGCACCTCAACACGCCGAGCGAAGAAGGCCAGACCCTTCGC